>OJGT01000065.1_pt1 | contig 24805 bp, 19 predicted proteins | sample 1595031 | NCBI WGS metagenome assembly OJGT01 (sample SAMN05416857, study PRJEB24817) | seawater metagenome | isolation source: Sea water | place: Canada:Atlantic | collected 2013-11 | reverse complement strand
GCAATAAATGAACTTAAAAAATCTCAAGTTAATGACTACTTTAATAATAATAAAATTCAATTAGAAAGTTTAGCCAATGATAAAAGTACACAACTTGCCCTAAATGAACTAATTAATAGCTTCTCTAATAAGCCTAAATGGCAATCGCTGCTTGATAAATTTGATAGTGACTATAAGCCATTGTTATCATCTTTTGGTTGGTATGACTTTTTTCTTATAAGTAATCAAGGAGCTATTGTTTACTCTGCAACAAGAGAAAATGACTTAGGACAGGTAATACCAAATGACTTAAAAAGCAGTTCGCTTTATCAAGCTTTTATCTTAGCCAAAGAGTCGGAGTTATCTGATGTTCAGTTTGGTGACTTTAAACCCTACGAACCAAGTAATAATGCTCCAGCAGCGTTTGTTATTAAACCTATTATGGTCAATGGTCAGCGTACGGGGTATGTGGCCTATCAACAACCTTTAGATAAAATTGATCATATTTTAGGTAATAGACAAGGAATGGGAGAAACAGGAGAGTCTTATCTTGTTGGACAAGATAAACTGATGCGTTCTGATTCCTATTTAAACCCCAAAGATTATTCAGTTGTTGCTTCTTTTGCCGCTAACAACCAGATTAATACTAAGGCTAGTGAAGCTGCATTAAAAGGTATTAAGGGCACAAGTGTTATAATGGATTATAATAATAATCCTGTTGTGAGTAGCTGGGATTATATTGATTTAGGCAGTGGAGTGCGCTGGGGTATTATTTCAGAAATAGATGTCGCTGAGGCTTTTAATCCTAAAACTGCAAGTAATGATGAGTTTTATCAACGATACATCACAAAATATGGTTATTATGATTTATTTCTAATTAATCCTAATGGCCATATTTTCTATACAGTAACTAAAGAAGCTGACTTTAATACTAATATTTTAAATGGAAAATATGCTGACTCTAATTTAGGACAATTAATTACTGAAATTGCTCAAACGAACCAATATGGATTTGTAGATTTTGCGCCTTATGAACCAAGCAATGGTGATCCTGCAGCTTTTATTGCACAGCCTTTATTAAAAGACAATGGACAAATTGCATTTTATGTAGCCTTACAATTACCACTCGAAGGTATTCAGACCATAATGACTGTTAGGGAAGGTATGGGAGAAACTGGAGAGAGTTACTTAGTTGGTAGTGATTTAAGAATGAGAAGTAACTCTTTTCTAGATCCAAATAATAGAACAGTGAAAGCAAGTTTTGCAGGAACAGTTGAGCAAAATGGTGTTGATACTGAGGCAACTAAGCGAGCGTTAAAAGGAGAAAGTAGTACTAGCATTATTGTTGATTATAATGGAAACCAAGTTTTATCTTCTTTTAGCCGTATTGACTTTGGCTCTTTTAGTTGGGCTGTTATCTCTGAAATTGACGAACCTGAAGCATTCGCTTCTATTCACCGAAATACTATGTTCATGCTTTTACTTATGGTAGTCATTGTTATTATTATTGTTATTGTGGGGGTATTTATTGGTAACCGTATGACAAGGCCTATTGCAAATATATCGGATATTGCTCAACGAGTTTCTAAAGGAGATTTAACTATTCATGTTGAAAAAACATCGAATGATGAGGTGGGTGATCTACAAGAAGCTATAGAGCAAATGATAAATAACTTGTCTAAAATGGCTGGAAATATTTCAGGTATTGCAATTCAACAGGCTTCTGCATCTGAAGAGCTTGCTTTAATTACGACACAAACAAGTAATACGTTGACTGAACAGCAGGGTATTTCTGAACAATTAGCTACCGCGATGCAAGAAATGGGCGCTACATCAAATGAGGTTGCTGTTAGTACTTCAAATACCTCATCAGCAGTGGAAAATATAAAAAATAAAATTGATGATGGTTCAAATAAATTAGACGAAACATATCACTCAATAATGGCTATGACTGAAAATATTCAGCTAACAGAGCAAAGTGTACAAAAAGTAAGAACTGATTTTGAGCAAGTTGTGAATATTTTAGATGTTATCAAAGCAATTGCTGATCAAACTAATTTATTAGCATTAAATGCGGCTATTGAAGCGGCACGAGCTGGTGAGCAAGGGCGAGGCTTTGCTGTTGTGGCTGATGAAGTACGTCAGCTGGCATTTCGCACGCAAGAGTCCACCAAAGAAATTGATAATATGATTAATGTCATAATGGAAGGCGCTAACTCATCAGTTAACGTGATGGCTGATAGCGTAGTTCAAGCTAATTCTGTTCAGCAAAATGCTCAAGCTGCGCTAGAGCTAAATAAAATTGTTGAAAGTGATATGAATGAAATTAGTGACTTTAGTATCCAAATAGCTACAGCAGCTGAGGAACAGTCAGTGGTTGTTGAAGATATCTTGAAGAATATTGAATCGTTAAATCAAGGGGTCATGGAGACAAGTCACGCAACAGATAATATTGCTGAATCTAGTGTAGAGTTAGCACGTTTATCTACTGAGTTAGAGAAGGAATCAGCAGAGTTTAAAACGAAATAAACTTTTTTGTTTAAAAACTCATATTAATAAATGTTTAATTGATTCTAATCGATATTTCAGTTTTTATTACGCTTGTACCAAAAGAATCTTCTGGTAGAATCAGTTATAATTTTTTGTTTATAGGTAGTTAAGCCGACATGGTTATAAAAGCTAAAAGCCCAGCGGGATTTGCCGAGCAATATATAGTCGAGTCTATTTGGAATGGTGGTTTCCCTCCAGGATCGATTTTACCTGCAGAGCGTGAATTATCTGAGTTGATTGGTGTAACTCGAACAACATTGAGAGAAGTTTTACAGCGCTTAGCGAGAGACGGTTGGTTAACAATAAAGCACGGAAAACCAACTAAAGTAAATAATTTTTGGGAAACGTCTAGCTTAAATATACTAGAAACATTAGCTCAGTTAGATCAAGAAGGTATTCCTGACTTAGTAGATAACTTACTATCAGCACGTACTAATATTAGTGCTATTTATGTTCGTGGTGCGATAAAAAATAACCCAGAAAAAACAATTGAGTTATTAAGCTCTTATGTTGATGTAGAAGATACTGGGGAGGCATTTGCCGAGTTTGACTATAAACTAAATAAGGCCTTAGTTACTGCTTCTGGAAATTCAATTTACTTATTAATTTTGAATGGCTTTAGAGGTCTTTATTCTCGTATTGGTCGTTTATATTTTGCTCACCCTATGGGACGAGAAATTTCGAGAACTTATTATCAGAAGTTGATTGAATTGGCTAAAGAAAATCGATTTGATGATTCTATTTTTGCTGTGCGAAAATATGGTATTGAGTCTGGAAAGCTTTGGGCAGACTTGAAAGATGATGTTTTTAAAGAGCTTAGCACAGATTAATTTTGCTCTGGTAAAATAATATTTAAGGCGACATTAGTCGCCTTTTTAGTCTTTATATTTATGAGTTACTCTTGAGTTTCTTTATTAGAACATTGAGCGATAACCTCATCTTCTCCCTCTTTATTTTCTTGTACTATTTTGACATCAAATTGCCATAAATAATGTAAATGCTTGAGCACTTCATCTTTAGAATCTCCTAACGCAATACCATTGTGTGGAATGTAACGTAATGTAAGAGACCTATCACCATCAATATTTGCATTAATTATTTGAATATTAACTTCTAGATTACTGAGGTTATATTGATCAGCTAATTTATGCCTAATTTTTTTATAACCTTGTTCATTATGAATTGCACCTATTTCTACATAGTTGTTTTTTTCATCATCATGAATATGAAATAATTTAAAGTCACGAATGAGCTTTGGTGATAAATATTGGCTTATAAAGCTTTCATCTTTAAAGTTTTCCATTGCAAAATGTAGCGTATCTAACCAATTGCTGCCGGCAATCTCAGGAAAAAATTGTTTATCTTCTTCTGTAGGATGCTCGCAAATACGTCTTATATCTATGAACATATTGAACCCTAAAGCATAAGGATTAATACCGGAATAGTACTTACTATTGTATTCTTGTTGAGCAACTACGTTGGTATGACTATGCAAAAATTCCAACATAAATTTGTCAGTAACTAAACCTTCATCATACAAGTGATTTAATATCGTGTAATGCCAGAAACATGCCCAACCCTCATTCATTACTTGAGTTTGCTTTTGTGGGTAGAAGTATTGTGATATTTTTCTAACTATTCTTACAATTTCACGTTGCCAAGGCTTTAATAAAGGAGCATTTTTCTCGATAAAATACAGTATGTTTTCTTGTGGCTCTGAAGGATATTTGTACTTACTTTCATTATTTTCATTATTGCCATCTGTGGTCGCTCGCCATAGCATGTTAACTTGAGATTGAAGATATTCTTCTCTAGCTTTTTGACGTTCTAACTCTTCATCAAGTGAAATTTTTTGTGGTCGTTTATACCGATCTACCCCATGGTTCATCAAGGCATGGCATGCATCTAAAGTAGCTTCAACTTCGTCTATGCCATATTGGTGTTCGCATTTTGCTATATAGTTTTTTGCAAAGAGTAAATAATCAATAATAGAGCTAGCATCGGTCCATGATTTGAATAAATAATTGCCTTTAAAAAATGAATTGTGACCATAGCAAGCATGAGCCATCACAAGCGCTTGCATTGGCATGGTGTTTTCTTCCATTAAATATGAAATACATGGGCTAGAATTTATCACTATTTCATAAGCTAAACCCATTTGTCCTCGTTTATAGGTTTGCTCTGTTTGAATAAATTTTTTACCAAAAGTCCAATGATTATATCCAATAGGCATACCTACACCTGCGTAAGCATCCATCATTTGTTCAGCGGTAATTACTTCTATTTGATTTGTATAAGTATCCAAACGATAATGATTTGCTACTCGAGCAATTTCAGCTTGATACTGTGCCAATAACTCAAAAGTCCAATCTGGACAGTCGTTCAATGGCTTTACTTGCTGAGTCACTTCTGAATTTTCTTTCTTATTTTTTGTGACCATAATTTCACCTATATCCTATTTATAGCAATTAAGCTCCTTCGCTACACTACGGTTAAAGTTACCTATGTTATTTATGCAACATTTTTAACATTTTTTTTGAATAGTTTTCTGAAAACAGGGTATATATCTGCAACTTCCTTAATATGCTGAATAGCAAAATTAGAATGTGTTTCAATTACTTGTTGATATTGTTGCCACAATGTTTGATGAGCTCGCTGCGTTATTTCTATATAGCTAAAGTATCGTGTTTTAGGGAGTATTTTATTTATAAGCAGGGATTTACAATGGGGAGAATCATCAGCCCAATTATCGCCATCAGATGCCTGAGCACCATAGATATTCCATTGATTATCATCGTATCTCTCAGTAATTATCTTATCCATTAATTCTAAAGCACTAGATGCGATGGTTCCTCCTGTTTCTTGAGAGTAGAAAAATTCATGTTCATCGACTTCTTTGGCTTGGGTGTGGTGACGAATATAAATTACGTCAATGTTTTTGTATGTTCTGCTGAGAAATAAGTAAAGCAAAATGTAAAAGCGTTTGGCCATCTCTTTCGTTGCCTGATCCATTGAGCCAGAAACATCCATTAAACAGAACATGACAGCTTTTGATGTTGGAACGGCTTGTTTGGCAAAATTTCTAAAGCGTAAATCGAATGTGTCAATAAATGGCACTTTTCTTATTTTCTCTTCTATTGCTTTTATTTTGTTATTAAGCTCTTTTTTTTCATTTATATGCTCATGCTTGTCTTGTTCAATTATGTCTAGCTCATGATGGTATGCTTTAAGTTGTTTACGTTTTGATGATGTCATTGCAATACGTCTTGCAATTGAGCCTTGTAATGATTTTACAATATCAATGTTAGAGGGAACTCCTTCAGCACAAAAACCAGAACGAACAGTTTTGTACTCAATAAGCTTATCTAGCTGGTTTTTTTCTAAATTAGGTAGCTCTAAATCTTCAAAAAGTAAGTTGAGATATTCTTCTTTTGATATTGAAAAAGTGAAGTCATCTTCTCCTTCGCCTTTGTCACTTGCTTCTCCCTCTCCACTTCCTTGCCCTTTTTGACCCGGTGGCTTTGCAATACGATCTCCTGTGGTAAATTGATCATTGCCAGGATGAACTCTATCTCGTGTACCACCGTTGCCTTGATGAAAAACAGGCTCAGACAAGTCTTTTTTTGGTATGATAATATTTTCACCAGAACTCAAATCTGTAATACCACGTTTATTGATGGCATCAGATACAGATTTTTTTATCTGGTTTTTATAACGTCTTAAAAAACGCTGACGGTTAACAGTGCTTTTATTTTTACTATTTAGCCGTCTATCAATAAAATTAGACATTGTTAACTCCTTATCTCTTTGACTATCTGCTTAAGTGCTCTAGACCTAAGCTAGAGCGCTTAAGCTAATTGAAGAGATACTACTTAAGAAGACTTCCTCACGCGTAAGTACCACTCAGATAACAACCTTACTTGTTTTTGGGTGTAACCTTTGCTCATCATACGTTCAACAAAATCATCATGTTTTTGTTGATCATCTTTTGACGTTTTTGAGTTGAAAGAAATAACAGGCAATAGATCTTCTGTGCTAGAAAACATTTTTTTCTCAATAACAGTGCGTAATTTTTCGTAACTTACCCACGATGGATTATGACCATTATTATTAGCTTTAGCTCTTAGCACGAAATTAACTATTTCATTACGAAAGTCTTTTGGATTGCTGATACCTGCAGGTTTTTCTATTTTCTCTAGCTCATCATTGAGTGACTGTCTGTCAAATAACTGGCCAGTTTCTGCATCTCGGTACTCTTGATCTTGAATCCAAAAATCAGCATAAGTAACATAACGATCAAAAATATTTTGGCCGTATTCTGAGTAAGATTCTAAATAGGCTGTTTGAATTTCTTTACCAATAAACTCTATATAGTGAGGCGTTAAGTATCCTTTAATAAACTCTAAATAGCGTTCAGTTGTTTCTTTTGGTAACTGTTCTCTTTCTACTTGTTGTTCAAGCACATAGAATAAATGAACAGGGTTCGCAGCAACTTCAATGTTGTCAAAATTAAAGACTCGTGAAAGTATTTTAAACGCAAAGCGTGTCGATAGACCTGACATGCCTTCATCAATACCTGCATAATCTTTATATTCTTGATAAGACTTTGCTTTTGGATCGGTGTCTTTTAAGGTTTCACCATCATAAACTCTCATTTTTGAATAGATACTGGAGTTCTCAGGATCTTTTAAACGAGAAAGTACTGAAAATTGAGCTAAAATCTCAAGTGTGTCAGGTGCACATTGTGCAGTTTTTAATTCACTATGCTCTAGTAACTTTCTATATATGTTCACTTCTTCAGAAATGCGCATACAATAAGGGACTTTTACGATATACACTCTATCTAAGAAAGCTTCGTTATTCTTATTATTTCTAAAAGTTTGCCACTCAGATTCATTTGAATGTGCTAATAATATTCCATTAAAAGGCAGAGCAGATAAGCCTTCTGTTGGATTGTAATTACCTTCTTGGGTTGCTGTAAGTAGAGGATGTAGCACTTTTATTGGTGCTTTAAACATTTCTACGAACTCCATCATTCCTTGGTTTGCTCTACACAATGCGCCAGAGTAGCTATAGGCATCTGCGTCGTTTTGTGCGAAGTGTTCTAACTGTCTTATATCAACCTTTCCTACAAGAGCAGAAATATCTTGGTTGTTATCATCGCCAGGCTCTGTTTTAGCAATGGCAACTTGATCTAAGATTGAAGGGTATATTTTTACAACTTTAAACTTGGCTATATCGCCCTTAAATTCGTGTAATCGTTTAGCCGCCCAAGGAGATATAATGCTATTGAGGTATCGTTCAGGAATATTGTATTCATCTTTTAAAATCTTCCCGTCCGAGTGAACATCAAATAAGCAGAAAGGGTGATCATTTACCGGGCTGCGAACACCATTTGCACTAAGAACATAAATAGGTTCTTTTTGCATTAATGCTTTTAACTTTTCAGCTAGTGAAGACTTACCACCACCTACAGGGCCAAGAAGATAAAGAATTTGTTTCTGTTCTTCTAATCCTTGAGATGCATGTTTTAGATAGGAAACAATTTGCTCTATCGCTTCTTCCATACCAAAAAAGTCGGTAAAAGCAGGGTACCTATTTATTACTCTATTAGAAAATATTCGACTCAATGTTGGTTCAGTTGAAGTATCAACTATTTCGGGTGTACCGATGGCATTAAGAAGTCTTTCTGAGGCACTTGCGTAGGCAAGTTTATCATTTTTACAAAGCGACAAGAATTCTTGCAGGCTAAACTCTTCTTCTTGTGCTTGTTCATAACGCGATTGATAATGTTGAAAAATAGTCATAATCATCTCCTATGGTTGCGTGTAACTACCAATATTTATTATGTTTATGTCTTATTTTAAGGTTAGCTGTTTTAGCTGATTTTGCTAACAAAAATTGTAAATAAATTATATACGTACTTTGAAAAGTCTAAATTTATGAGGTGATTTTTATATTTTTATCATAGGTTTTTTGGCTTTAAATGTATCAGGTTGATAGACGCTTAACATTCAACTTTTTCATTCGTGATCGTAGTGTACTGTCAGGCATACCTAACGCTGTTGCTGCACCATTGTCTCCACCAATACGCCAATGATAGTGGGTTAATACTTCGATAATATAGGCTTTCTCAACATCAGCTAGAGTCTTATTAAAGTTTTTATTTGTTTGCTTGTTTTTAGGGAAATCTTGTTGAATATTTAGTAGTTCAGATGTTGATAGAATGACTTCTCGTTCTAAAATATTTTGTAATTCTCGAATATTCCCAGGCCAATGATAGGCTGATAGTTTAGCTAAACTCCGTTTGTTTATACCTTGGATATTCTTATTAAGCTTGCTATTTAACTGCTTTAATATGCCGTGACATAGTAAAGGAATATCTTCTAAACGCTCTCTTAACGCTGGTATTTTTATGGGAAATACATTTAAACGATAATATAAATCCATTCTAAAAAGGCCTTTTTCTACCATTGAAAGTAAATCTCTATTGGTAGCCACAATGACTCTAATATCAACTTTAATTGTTTTGCTTCCGCCCACGCGTTCGAACTCTCTTTCTTGTAAGACTCGTAGTAACTTACTCTGTGCCTCTAAAGGTAATTCGCCAACTTCATCTAAAAATAAAGTTCCTTTGTCTGCTAATTCAAAGCGACCTTTTCGTCTTTCATTTGCATTAGTAAAAGCCCCTTTTTCATGACCAAATAACTCTGACTCTAATAGGTTTGCATTAAATGCAGCACAATTTACTTTAACTAAAGGGGAATTAAATCGTTGACTTAATTGATGTAGGTTTCTAGCAACAAGCTCTTTACCAGTTCCATTTTCTCCAAGAATTAATACGGTACTGTCTGTTTTAGCTACTATGTCAATTTGTTGTAACATCTCTTGATAGGCAGGCGTGTTTCCTTCTAAACCTGTACCGCTCCATGTTTTGTTAATTTCATCTTGTAGATAACTATTTTCTTCTTGCAGTTTTTTAGTTAAATCTTGTACTTTTTTGAGTGCAGCTCTTAATTTATTATCAGCAGAGCGTTGTTGGCTAACATCGCGAAATATGGCAACAGCACCTATAAGTTTTCCATCTTTATAAACAGGAGTAGAGGTATATTCTACAGGGAAGTTACTTCCATCTTTTCGCCAAAAAACTTCATCAGTTATTTTACGCTCTATTCCATCTCGCATGGTGTTATAGATGTGGCATTCGTGACTAGGATATGGACTACCATTTTCATGGCTATGATGATGGTATTCATGGATGTTTTTACCTAATAACTCTGTTGCTGTCCAACCTGTCATTTGCTCTGAAGCAGGGTTTATAAATACAGCGTTACCATTAATATCAAAACCATAGACTCCCTCGCCAACAGCATTTAATAATAAGTTTGAATTGACTAAGAAATTTTCAATTTGATCTGACATAAGTGAGTAACTCTAACGCATGAATACTATTAAGAAACACGAAATATCGTGGTTTATGTAAAGTAGTTTAAATCGGTTTTATCTAAAAGAAAAGTATATAAGGATGTTTTACGGTTAATAAGGGAAGAGGGGTTGTAGAGTCAATTAATTAAAATGTGAGAAAAGTCTAGAATGAATATTCTATGTTTATATGGTGATTTATTGATTTTAAATTAAAAGTATGAAAAACAGATGCTTTTGTTTGTCATACTTTGTTATTTTTATGATAACTGGAATTAACCAAAATTAGCTTGGGCAAAATCCCAGTTAGCTAGCGCCCAGAAAGCTTCCATATACTTTGGACGTAAATTACGGTAATCAATATAGTAAGCATGTTCCCATAAATCTACTGTAATTAATGGTGTTACGCCATCTTCTGTGATTGGTGTTGCTGCATTAGATGTATTTACTATTGCTAGGCTACCATCAGCATTTTTTACTAACCAAGTCCAACTTGAACCAAAGTTGTTTATGGCACTGTCAATAAACTTTTCCTGAAATTGTGCAAATGAGCCAAAAGTAGCATTAATCGCTTCAGCTAATGAACCTGTTGGCTCATTACCACCGCTTGGACTTAAGCTATTCCAATAAAAAGTATGGTTCCATATTTGGGCTGCATTATTAAAAATACCAGCAGAAGATGATTTTATTATCTCTTCTAATGATTTGTCAGCAAACTCTGTGCCTTCAATTAAACCATTAAGTTTAACCACATAAGTATTATGATGCTTCCCATAATGAAATGATAATGTTTCAGCAGAAATATGTGGTTCTAATGCGCTTTGCTCATAAGGTAATGCAGGTAATTCAATAGCCATGGTGTTCTCCAGTTTTCTTTATTTAAATGTTTTGACGAATAAAGAGTGTGTTTTTCTTAAAACTTGAGTAAAATACTCAAGTATTAGTTTTATACTATATAGACTTCCTACTGTATAGGTTTTCTTATTCTATTTTTCAAGTGCTCTACTTAAAAATAGTAATTATTGTGAAGTATTTATTATATTGAATTGAAAAGTGAGTTTTTGGCTCCATAACTTGTATTCAAGAGAATTCAGATTAATATAATGAGTATTATTTTTTAGAGGTTACTATGGATACTATTGAACGTATTAAAGAACAAATTAGCGAAAATACAGTATTACTGTACATGAAAGGCTCACCTAAACTACCAAGTTGTGGTTTTTCTTCTCAAGCTTCTCAAGCATTAATCAACTGTAATGAGCAATTTGCTTATGTTGATATTTTGCAAAATCCAGATATTAGAGCTGAATTGCCTAAATATGCTGATTGGCCAACATTTCCACAGTTGTGGGTTGAAGGTGAATTAGTTGGCGGATGTGACATCATTTTGGAAATGTTCCAACAAGGTGAGTTACAAACTTTAGTTAGCGAGGCAGTTGCTAAGAATAGCACTGAAGATAATAGCGCTGAGTAAGTATTAAATTTGTTAAAATAGCTACAAAATGATTATAGTGAGTAGTTATTATTTTTTTCAATAAAAATGGAGTATAAGATGAGTGTATTAGTTGGTCGTCCAGCACCGGACTTTACCGCTGCAGCAGTATTAGGTAGTGGTGAAATTGTTGATAGTTTTACATTAAGTGAAGCTATTAAAGGTAAAAAAGCTGTTGTGTTTTTCTACCCATTAGATTTTACTTTTGTATGTCCGTCTGAGTTATTAGCTTTTGACCACCGTATGGATGAATTTAAAAGCCGTGGCGTAGAAGTTATTGGTGTTTCAATTGATTCACAATTTTCTCATAATGCATGGCGTAACACGGCAGTAAATGATGGTGGTATTGGTCCAGTACAATACACTTTAGTTGCTGATGTTAAACATGAAATCTGTCAAGCATATGATGTTGAGCATCCAGATGCTGGCGTTGCGTTCCGTGGTTCATTCTTAATTGATGGTGAAGGCAATGTTCGCCACCAAGTAGTTAATGATTTACCACTAGGTCGTGATGTTGACGAAATGTTACGTATGGTAGATGCTTTACAATTCCACGAAGATCACGGTGAAGTTTGTCCTGCTGGTTGGAACAAAGGCGATAAAGGCATGACTGCATCTCCAGACGGTGTTGCGGCATATCTTACTGATAACGCAGATAAACTATAAACAGCTAACGTTTGCTATTTTTCTTGAATAGTCAGTAGTTTATATTAGATATTAAAAAGGCTAATGTTGAATAAACATTAGCCTTTTTCTTTAATAAATTTTAAGCTTTAAAAAAGATTAATTACTCTTCTTGACTGTCTGATTGAGAAGCAGCTAATGGCCAGCCGCCTAAAGTATGCCATTGGTTAACAATGTGACAAAAAAGTTCAGCTGTTTTTTCTGTATCGTATAAAGCTGAATGGGCTTCACTATTATTAAACTCAATGTCAGCAGCAATACATGCTTTTGCCAATACTGTTTGTCCTAAAGCCAGTCCCGCTAGTGTTGTGGTATCAAAGCTAACGAAAGAGTGAAATGGACTACGCTTTATATTACATCTAGTGGTTGCAGCATTTAAAAAGCCGAGATCAAATGCAGCATTGTGAGCAACAATAATCGCACGCTGACACCCCGCTAATTTCATTTTTTTTCTTACTAATTTAAATAACGTTTTTAAAGCTACATCTTCGTCAACAGCGCCACGTAACGGGTTAGTTGGATCAATACCCGTAAACTCTAATGCCTTAGGTTCTAAATTTGCGCCCTCAAAAGGGTTTACATTAAATTGTATTGTTTCATCTATTGCGAGCTTGCCGGTTTGTTCATCTAAAGATAATACGGAAGCAGCTATTTCCAATAATGCATCAGTTTGAGCATTAAAACCTGCTGTTTCAACGTCAATAACAACGGGAAAATAACCTCTAAAGCGTTGTGCTAGTAGAGGAACAGTTTGTTCGATAGGGGCTTTTTTTTCTGCACTTTCTGGCATGTTAGTTTAGATTATTGAGGTTACTAAAATTTGCAGGGATTATCTCAGAAAAAAAGAATAAAGACGAGAGTGAAACAAATACTAGTAGTTAATAAAATAACCATAAAGTGTTAAAGTAATTTTAAGGTAGGGCGATATAAAGAATGTCGCCTATTAATTTTGTTGCAAAAACTATGAAAAAACTATTTCTTGAAACAAATAAACCATTAACTACACATTGTTTAGGAATTATTCCTAGAATAAGAGTCTTGCTGTTTTTCAGTATGTTGTGCTGCGCTTTTATTAATAATGCACAGGCTGGAATTCGCCAATACAGTGCTAATATTCAGACATCTCAATGGCAGTTGGCAAGTGACTCCCGTTTACAATGTACCTTAGCACATCAAATTCCTCATTATGGTCAAGCACGTTTTTCTGCTAAGGCTAGTAGAAAACTGAATATGGAATTTGAATTAGACATGATGCTTTTACCTGATAGTTATTCTCTTGCTCAAGTTCGAAGTGAATCACCTAAGTGGCGTCCGGGCTATGGTGGTCGAGTGTTAGCAAATATGAAGTTATATAAACAGTTCAACCCTAGTTTACCTAAAAAAGTCGCATGGACGATGTTAAGTGAATTAGAGCAAGGCATGAGCCCAACTTTTTATTATGACGATTGGTATAGTGAGCAAGATAAAATATCCGTTAGTTTATCAACAGCTCGCTTTAACAGTGCATACAGAAACTTTGTTGCCTGTGTAGGTAATTTACTTAATTACAGTTTTGATGATATCTCTTATACGGTTTTAAATTATCAGTCGAATAGTGATAAATTTACTAAAGCGTCACAAAGACGAATTGACATGATTCGTGAATACTTAAGTTTAGATCCAAAGCTTGAACTAGTACTTATTGACGCTTATTCAGATAGTTATGGTGGTCGTTGGACTAACTTAAAATTATCAGAGCGTAGAGCTTTAAAAATAAGAGATTACTTTGTTAAAAACGGTATAAACGCAGAAAGAATTCAAGCGAAAGGGCACGGTGAAAAACGTCATATTGCCTCTAATGATACAACGTTAGGTAGAGGGAAAAACAGACGCGTGGTTATTCAAATGCAAAAAATGTAGTGTAAATGTTACATTTTTGTAAAATTAAAGTTTATTAAAATAAATAAATTGTTGAACAAGCCTGTAGATTCACAGTAATCTACAGGCTTGTTCTTTTTTAAGAGCGCAATTTGATTTTCAAGGAATACATAAATGAAATATTTCTCTCGGCTTTTAATGCTAACTGCGTTATTAATATCGCAATTGTCATTACCTGTATTGGCTAAATCACCGATACTTAATGATGCATACACATACGCTAATTATGATGAAGTTGTGGCTACACATCTTTATTTAGATTTGGATGTAGATTTTGAGCAAAAGTCGTTATCTGGTTTTGCTGAACTATCGCTAAATTGGTTAAATGGAAGTGCTAACACGGTTATTTTAGATACGCGTGATTTAGTTATTCATCGTGTTCTAGCACAAACTAACCAAGGTGATTGGCAAAAAGTTAACTTTACTCTTGCTAAGCGAGATCATGTTTTAGGTTCTAAATTAACAATTAATACAAAAACACAAGTTAAAAAACTACGTGTTTACTATAACTCAACAGCAAAAGCATCAGGTTTACAATGGTTATCGCCTGAGCAAACTGCAGGAAAACAAAAGCCTTTTTTGTTTAGTCAAAACCAAGCTATTCATGCACGTTCTTGGATCCCAATTCAAGATACGCCAAGCGTTCGTGTGACTTATACTGCACGAATTACTACAGACAAAGAGCTATTAGCCGTAATGAGTGCTAACAATGAGCCAGATACAAAGCGTGATGGTGATTACTTTTTCTCTATGCCACAAGCTATTCCTGCATACTTAATTGCTATTGGTGTTGGTGATTTGCACTTTAAAGCAATGAGCCACCAAACAGGTATTTATGCAGAAAGTAATATTTTAGATGCAGCGGTTGCTGAGTTTGATGACACGCAAGCAATGATTGATAAAGCTGAGAAAATGTATGGAAAATACCGTTGGGGACGTTACGATTTATTGATTTTACCGCCAAGCTTTCCTTTTGGTGGCATGGAAAACCCTAGGCTATCTTTTATCACTCCAACTGTTATTGCAGGTGATAAAAGCTTAGTTAACTTAATTGCTCATGAGCTTGCTCATTCATGGTCAGGCAACCTTGTAACTAACGAAAGTTGGCGTGACCTTTGGTTAAACGAAGGTTTTACCAGTTATGTTGAAAACCGTATTATGGAAGCCGTATTTGGTGAAGATAGAGCGGTTATGGAACAAGCTCTATCTGCTCAAGGTTTAAACTATGAAATTGCTGAATTAGCACCAGGTGATACGCAATTATACATTGACTTAAAAGGACGTGATCCAGATGATGCCTTTTCTGGTGTGCCTTACACTAAAGGTCAATTATTCTTGATGTATTTAGAAAGTAAATTTGGTCGTGAACGTTTTGATGCTTTCGTTTTGGAATATTTTGAAAGCCATGCGTTTAAAAGCTTAGGTACAGCAAATTTTGTTAAATATATTAAGGCCAACCTTACAGACAAGTATCCGAATATTGTTAGTGATAAAGAAATTAATGAATGGATTTATGAGCAAGGTTTACCTAGTTATGTACCGAAACCAACCTCTACAGCTTTTAGTACTATCGATGAAGAAATTGCTGAATGGTTAACTGACGGAGTTGCGTTATCACAATTACCAACAGCTAAGTGGACATTACATGAATGGTTGCACTTTATTAATAATTTACCACTTGATATTAATATTACCCGTATGGCTGCACTGGATAATGAATTTAACTTAACGCAAAGTAAAAATGCTGAAATTGCCCATGCATGGTATTTATTATCAGTACGCGCAGGTTATGATGAAGTTTATCCTGCTATGGCCGATTACTTAACGGCTATTGGTCGTCGTAAACTGATTGTTCCTTTGTATAAAGAATTAGCTCAAACGCCTCAAGGTAAAGCGTGGGCTTTAAAAGTCTATCAAAAGGCACGTCCCGGCTACCATGGTTTAGCACAAGGTACTATCGACGGTGTTTTGAAAAAATAAAACTATTCACCTTGTTGCTGAATTTCCCTATTTAGGTGTCAAAAGCACTCATTGACTAGCGTCAACTCCGTGCTTTTTCCTTTAAATAGAACTCTTCAGCTTAAAGAGGAACAGTTTTAAATCATGTAATTTAAAGGCTCTGATGAGCCTTTTTTGCTATTCGCTGCTTAGAACTCTTGATATAATACTGATAATTACGTTAATTATTTTTTAGAGGTTTTGTGGATGTCGGAAGTTGAAAATCGTCCAACTAATTTTATTCGTCAAATCATTGATGCAGATCTTGCCAGTGGTAAACATAACTCAGTGCAAACACGTTTTCCGCCTGAGCCGAATGGGTTTTTGCATATAGGTCATGCTAAATCAATTTGTTTAAATTTTGGTATTGCGCAAGATTACAGTGGACTATGTAACTTACGCTTTGATGATACTAACCCTGAAAAAGAAGATATAGACTACGTACATGCAATAAAAAAAGATGTGCAATGGCTAGGCTTTGAGTGGGCTGGAGACATTCGTTATTCTTCTGGTTATTTTGATGAGTTACACGGCTTTGCTGTTGAATTAATAGAAAAAGGCTTAGCTTATGTCTGTTTCTTAAATGGTGAAGAAACACGTGAATATCGTGGAACGTTGAACAAACCAGGTAAAAACAGCCCATACCGTGACACATCAGTAGAAGAAAACTTAGCGTTATTTGAGAAAATGAAAAACGGTGAATGTAAAGAAGGTGAGTGTGCATTACGTGCAAAAATAGACATGAGCTCAAGCTTTATGTGTTTACGTGATCCTATTCTTTATCGTGTTAGGTTTGCCCATCATCATCAAACGGGGGATAAATGGTGTATTTATCCGATGTATGATTTTACTCATTGTTTATCGGATGCGCTAGAAGGCATAACACATTCTATTTGTACCTTAGAGTTTCAAGATAATCGTCGTTTATATGATTGGGTAATTGATAATGTTTCTGTTCCTGCAACGCCGCATCAATATGAGTTTTCACGTTTAAATCTTGAATATACATTAATGAGTAAACGTAAATTAAATACGTTAGTAGAAGAAAATCTTGTTGATGGCTGGGATGATCCTCGTATGCCTACTATTGCCGCTTTTAGACGTCGTGGTTATACGCCTGCTTCAATGCGAGAGTTTGCTAAACGTATCGGTGTGACTAAGATGGAAAACACCGTTGAAATGAGCGTATTGGAAGCCTGTATTCGTGAAGATTTAAATGACAATGCACCGCGTGCAATGGCAGTACTTGATCCAATTAAACTTGTCATTGAAAATTATCCTGAAGGGAACAAAGAAGCCCTTACGGTAAAAAATCACCCAAGTGATGAAAGTCAAGGTACGCGTATTGTGCCATTTAGCGGTGAGCTTTATATTGAAGCAGAAGACTTTAGAGAAGAAGCAAATAAAAAATACAAACGTTTAGTCCTTGATAAAGCAGTGCGCTTACGTGGTGCCTATGTGATTACTGCTACCCGTTGCGATAAAGACGAGCAAGGTAATGTTACAACAGTTTACTGTACTTACAATGAATATACGTTAGGTAAAAACCCAACCGATGGCACAAAACCAAAAGGTGTTATTCACTGGGTTGATGCACAAGAGTCATTAAACGCTACGGTTCGCTTATACGATCGTTTATTTACTGTGCCTAACCCTGCAGCAGAAAGTGATTTTCATAGTGTAATGAATCCAGAATCATTAATTGTGATTAACAACGCGAAAGTTGAGCCATCATTAGCTAATGCTAAAGCTGAACAAGCTTTTCAATTTGAGCGTCAAGGTTACTTCTGTTTAGATAATGACATTCAAGCTGAAGGTGAGTTAGTCTTTAACCGTACTGTTGGCTTACGTGATACGTGGGCAAAAATATCAAAATAAACCTACTTATTTTGATAAATAGCAAGTAAAAGTATCTAAAGCCAGTAATCCCGTGTTATTGGCTTTTCAGTTTAAAGTATTGTGATTAAATCTTTATGAATATCACCTTTTACTCTATGATGAACCGTCTTAATCTTACCTAAATTATGCTGACCTATGCGCCGCTCTAGTTATCCAGAACAAGAAGTAAATTCGATTAATTGGCAGGCCTTTAAGCTTATATTGCCTTACTTGTTTGAATTTAAAAATCGCATTGCTTTTGCCATGCTGTGTCTAATTTTGACCAAAGTAGCCAGTGTTTACCTTCCCTTTATTCTAAAAAATATTGTCGATACTTTAGATGCTAATGTACCAGATAACTTGCAAGTAGCCATTGTGCCGTTGGGTTTAGTCGCTGCCTATGGTATGACGCGCCTAGCTATTGTTGTCTTTGCTGAAATTAGAGATACGCTTTTTGGTAGAGTAACAGAACGAGCAATTCGTCGTATCGGCTTAAAGGTATTTCGCCACCTACATGCACTGGATTTAGACTTTCATTTGAATCGCCAGACAGGTGGTTTATCTCGTGATATTGACCGAGGTACTTCGGGTATCAGTTTTTTAATGCGCTTTATGGTTTTTAATATCGTGCCAACGCTACTTGAAATCACTATGGTAGTAAGTATTTTGTTTGTGAATTATGGCATTTGGTTTGCACTGATTACTTTAGGCTCTATTGTTATTTATATTGCTTATTCAGTTTTTGCTACCGAATTACGAACACGGTATGTACGAGCAGCAAATACGGCTGATTCCTCAAGTAATACACGCGCAATTGATAGCTTGTTAAACTATGAAACCGTTAAATATTTTACTAATGAAGAATACGAAGCTAAAGCTTATGATGAACAATTAGCTACCTGGGAACAGGCAAAAATTAAGAATCGTTTATCGTTATTTGCGCTTAATGGCGGACAAGCGCTTATTATTGCTATTGCGATGACGTCAATGTTAGCACTTGCAGCGGTAAAGGTTAGCGAAGGTGTGATGACCTTAGGTGACTTTGTTTTGATTAATGCGTTTATGATGCAAATTTTTATGCCGCTAAACTTTTTAGGTTTTGTGTATCGTGAAATTAAAGGCTCATTAGCAAATATTGAAAACTTCTTTGGGCTATTAGATAAAAAAGCTAAAGTGCAAGATTCGCCTGACGCAAAGGATTTAGTTCTTAAGCAGGGCACAATAGACTTTAATAATATTGAGTTTTCTTACCAAGAGAAAAGAGAAATAATTAAAAAAGTTTCTTTTCAAGTTAATGGAGGAGAAAAGGTTGCTGTTGTTGGTACCAGTGGTTCAGGTAAGTCTACTTTAGTTAAATTGCTATTTCGTTTTTATGATGTTAATAGTGGCGAAATCTCAATTGATGGTCAAAATATCTCTAAAGTTAGTCAAGACTCTTTACGTCAAAGTATCGGGATTGTGCCGCAAGATACCGTGTTATTTAACGACACATTATTTGCGAATGTTCAATATGGTGATCCTCAGGCAAGTCATGCAGAGGTGATGGCAGCAATAGAGATGGCACATCTAACAAACTTTGTGGATAGCTTACCTGATGGTGTTGAAACTACGGTAGGAGAGCGAGGTTTAAAGCTCTCTGGTGGAGAAAAACAACGGGTTGCTATTGCTAGAACAATATTAAAAAATCCTACCATTTTAGTCTTTGATGAAGCTACGTCATCATTAGATAGCCAATCAGAGCAAGCTATTTTGACAGCTATAAACGAAGTCACTAAAAATAGAACAAGCTTAGTGATTGCCCACCGACTCTCTACTATTGTTGATAGCGATAAAATTATTGTGATGAATGAAGGGGTAATCGTGGAGCAAGGCAATCATCAAGAATTATTAGCCTTGGATGGAAAATATAGTAAAATGTGGCAGTTACAACAGTCGAGCAATTAATCGCTAGTAACGTACATTAAAAAAAGTAATGAGTTGAATTTGAATGACCTTAGAAAAAAACAGTAATAAACAAAGTGAAATATTGGCGACAAAAGAATGGTTAAGTGAAATTATTATTAACTTGAATATTTGCCCTTTTGCGAAGAAAGAATTTGTCAATAATACTATTCATTACTACATATCAAAAACAGAGCAAGTGAAAACCGCTTTACATGAATTTATAGAGCAATGTCGGTATCTGCAAGCACATGAAGAATTAGAAACGACGCTCATTGTTTATAGTGATGGTTTTCGTGGCTTCGATCGTTATTTAGATTTAGTTGATTACGCCAATGATTTACTTATTGAATCAGGCTTTGAAGGTATATTTCAAATAGCGAGTATGCATCCTGAATATTGTTTTGATGGTGAGGATTATGATGATGCGGCTAATTTTACTAACCGCTCTCCTTATCCCATTATTCATATTATTCGCGAAGCGAGCATGTCGAGAGTTTTATCTGTTTATAGAGAGCCTGAAAAAATACCCGAAAATAATATTAAATTAGCACATGAAAAAGGCGCTAACTTTTTTCAGCAAGTGTTAACTCGCATTCATGATAATCACCGCAGTAAATAGTTAGTTTTATGTCATATTTAGAACAGTTTTTTCTTATTGCTGCTGTGCACCTTTTAGCTGTAGCAAGTCCAGGCCCTGATTTTGCTATTATTTTAAAACAAAGTATTCGTTATGATAGACGTACGGCAATTTATACAAGTTTGGGCATTGCCACAGGAATTTTACTGCATGTAACTTATTCATTAGTGGGTATTGGGCTATTAATTGCCAGTGATGAACGGTTATTTACAGCATTAAAGTATCTGGCAGCAGGTTACTTTTGTTATATTGCTTGGCATAGTTTGCGAGCTAAAAAGCCAGAAAACATTATTGAAGACTCGCAAGTTAATAATCAGCAAACTAGCGATAACCCATCATTGAAAAAGGCTTTTTTTACTGGTTTTTTAATCAATGGTCTTAACGTTAAAGCAACACTATTTTTTGTTAGTCTATTTTCTGTGATTATTATGCCAGAAACCCCCTTTGCCATTAAGCTGAGTTATGGCCTGTATATGACATTAGCGACAGCTGCATGGTTTATTTTGTTGTCTTGTTTGTTAACACAAACCAAAGTTCGCGCTGTTTTACAAAAGAAAGGTTATATACTTGATCGAGTTATGGGTGCTGTTTTATTACTGTTAGCTGTTCAACTGGTATTAAGTGACTTAAATTGATTTTACTCGAGCATTTTTGCTTGATAAGAAATCTTATTTTAATTCAGATATAATATGCGCTAATTATTATTTCATTTTATTATTTTCTTAAGAAATAAGGATATAGGTTTGCCTGAAAAAATTACTATTGTACAAGTTGGCGGCAGTATTGAAAGTGCCTTAAAAGGTGACTATCAAATAGATGTTAAAATGATTCTAACTGAATCATGGCAGCAAACGCTTAGATCTCGCTTGGCAATTAATCTCGGTTTACTTTTTTCTTTAGGTTTAGGCATGCTGGTATCTTTAGTTGCTAGCACTTACCTTGGTGGCATAGACAGCGTTATTGTAGACCCTCAAGCAGGGATGCTATTAAATATTGTTGTTACTGTTGCTATTTGGCCTTTTATGGCTGGTGTAGAAATGATGGGAGTTCAGCATGCCGTGGGTATGAAAAGTCATGTAAAAATGATTTTTGCGTTTCTTAATCGTGCAAGTTGGGTTGTATTGACTGCTTTATTAACGTCTGTGCTTATCAGTATTGGTTTTCAGTTATTCCTTGCTCCCGGAATTTTTTTAGCGGTGACATTATCAACAACGGTACCATTGGTTATTGAGAAAAAAATGACACCAATGAAAGCAATAATTTTGTCTGTTAAAGCATTACGTTTTAAATTTTTCCCACTATTAGCAATGTACTCTTTGTTACTTGCATCACTTGCTATGCTATTGCTTCCATTTGCTTTCTTATTTGATTCTAGTATTGCTCCTCTGGGGATTGTTATTTTTATCATTGGAATATCGTTTCTTGCACCGTTATTTTATAATGCCAAAGGTATCGTATATCGTGAAGTTTTTGGCATTAGCATTGCAACAAGTGATGCGAGCAACATACCTCATAATATAAGTAAACCAACATCAAATGAGAGTAATTCTAATTCTGATGATACTTTTTCAGCATAGTTATTATTTGTAACCAACTTGGATGGTTATATTTTATTTTGTAGCTAATTTATGGATTTTTTATGAAAAGTGCCACATTAATTAAAGTAGAACTTTTACTATTATTAGTTATTTTTCTATTTGCTCCTTTTACGTTTTTAAAGCCAAAGATTACTGACAAAGTGACTGAGGTTAAACCTGTAGAAGTAGTAAAGGAAAAACCACCTAAAAAAGTGATAACAAAAGTCTATGAAAAGCCGCTGCATGATGTAGTATTGCCTGATTTTTCCACAATCAAAGATGTTAAAACAAAAAAGAGAAAGTTTTTTGACTTTATGAAGCCTGCTGTCGTTAGACAAAATAATGCTTTATTAGCAACGAGAGTAAAGTTAAATCAGTGGCTTGAAAATACATCTTTAGAATTACCCCTATCCGAGCAAGCATCTGTTGAGCTAAACAAATTGGTTAAATGCTATCGCGTTAATAAAGATGCCTCACTGTTGTCGCAACTCAATGAATTACTCGTACGTGTTGATGTTGTTCCTATGCCACTTGTATTGGTACAAGCAGCAAATGAATCAGCCTGGGGAACATCTCGTTTTTCTCGTATAGGTTTGAATTTCTTTGGCATATGGTGTTACCAAAAAGGTTGCGGTATGGTTCCCAGAGGAAGAAATACTGGGGCTAAGCATGAAGTCGAAGCCTTTAAAAGTTTAGATGCTGGAGTTGCTCGTTATTTTTATAATATTAATTCACACAATGCTTATCGTGTTTTTAGAACTATTCGTTTTGAATTAAGATCACAAGATCAACCGCTAAATCCAGAAGTACTGGCGACGGGGTTATTACCTTATTCTGAACGAGGTGCTGAATACGTTACAGATATCACTAAAATGTTGAGACAAAATCAACAATATTTGCTCGAAGATGACACAACGAAAAATGTGGTTGTTAGTGATTAATGCTTTGCAGTAAAAAATAGCGTCGTTATAACAGTTTGTTTTGCAGTTATAACGACTAATTTATTAAAGTTGTTTTATCTCAATTTGTGTTGCATCAATAAATAAAGAATCATTGATATTTGTTGATGAGACCGTTTCTTTTGAAAACTCATAATCATCTTTTTCCATTGTTCTATCTATTGGCAAACTATTAAAATCGAACAATTGTGTATCAGCGAGTTGGCTTGGACTCACATTTTTTAATGACTTGAAAATATTCTCTATTCTATTTGGTGATGCTGTGTCCCACTGAGATAGCATTGCTTTGATATTTTGTCGCTGTAAATTCTCTTGTGAGCCACACAAATTACAAGGAATAATTGGATAATCTCTTAGTTCGGCAAATTCAATCAAATCTTTCTCTCTACAATAAGCAAGAGGACGAATAATGGTGTTTCTTCCATCATCAGATCGTAATTTAGGCGGCATTGATTTTAATCGTGCACCGTGGAACATGTTAAGAAAAAGAGTTTCTACTATGTCATCCATATGATGCCCTAGAGCAATTTTTGTAGCGCCAATTTTTTCAGCGAATGAGTATAATGTGCCTCTTCGTAACCTTGAACATAAACTACAAGTTGTTTTGCCTTCAGGTACTTTTTCTTTCACAATCGAGTAAGTATCTTTATCAACAACGTAATATGGGATATCAAGAGATTCAAAATATTCTGGAAGAATATGCTCTGGAAAGCCTGGTTGTTTTTGATCTAGATTCACTGCAATTATTTTAAAATTGATTGGCGCTGCTTTTTGTAGTTTTAGTAAAATATCTAGCATGGCAAATGAATCCTTGCCTCCGCTTATCGCTGCCATCACCACATCTGATTCTTCAATCATGGTGTAATCTGCAATCGCTTTGCCTACTTTGCCTCTGAGTTTCTTTTCAAGCTTAATCATACTTGGATTGGGTTTACTTGTTTCTGCTTTATCCATTATTTGGTTTAAACTCGTAATAAAATGACTGGTGTAATGGGGCGGCATTATATACCTAAATCACCTTAATATGCGAGAGGAGGGCGCATAGTTAAAGTCTATTCATGAACAGTATGTAAAACATATATCGGACAGTTTAGAGCTTTTGGCACATTACATTCTTTAACAAGCTTTATATTGACGGGAAAATTTTATTTACCTATTATCTCGCAGGTAAATTCTTCATTATAAATTCTGAGTACGCTAGATGAAAAATACATGGGTTAGCCTTTTAATAGTACTATCGATTGCATTGCAGTCGTTTGTTACTGTGGCTAATTCAGATGAAAATCATCAAATTGATGTACAACATTTACAAACTGAACATTCTCATGATGTTGACAATAATGAATTTATTGATGAGTTATCAGAAGATAATCATGACATTAAAGATTGCCACCACTGTGGCCATTGTCAAGGCTCGCATACTCCATGGTTTGTAAGTAAACACCAAAGTAATCCAACCTCTGAATTTATCGTATTAAATCAGTACTTTTATCTTACTCACCTTGATAAAAGTTTCATTGAAGAGCTTATTCGCCCCCCAATCGCTTAATTTATTTTAACCAAATTTATCGTATCAACTTTAAACCGAACAATGCTTTTAAGTCTTTGTTTTGTTTAGAGCATGTTACGTTGTTTAATATTAAATTAAGAGTAAATACAATGAACAATAAATTTATATTCATTAGTTTGTTTTGTGGCGTTATTGCACAGGCAAATATCTGTCTCTTATACACATCTCCGAGCCCACGAGACGTAGAGGAATCTCGTA
>OJGT01000064.1_pt1 | contig 25007 bp, 22 predicted proteins | sample 1595031 | NCBI WGS metagenome assembly OJGT01 (sample SAMN05416857, study PRJEB24817) | seawater metagenome | isolation source: Sea water | place: Canada:Atlantic | collected 2013-11 | reverse complement strand
GAGAAAGAACCTAAAATTCCCTTTATTGAATTTAAACAAACCAAAGTGCAAGACGCCGTCAGTTTGCTAGCTGATATTGCTGATATCAATATTGCAGTTACTCTTGAAGCTAGCCAACAAGTCGTTACCTTTCGCATGAAGAATACTTCAGCAAAAGGAATTATTGACACATTAGCTAGAGTATCTGGCCTTTGGTATCGCTACATGCGCTCAACTGACAGTTACCTTCTGATGACAGCTGAGCAATACCAAAGCGATATTGTTGTTTTTCGTGATGACTTAGTGCGCACTTTTGAATTACGACATCAAAATGTAGAAGCTGCAGCTAAAACTATTCGCAACCTTTACGGTGAACGAGTTATTCTCACCTTAGAATATAAAAATGATGACTTTACTGGCTTACCTTACGAAGACGTCGAAGATGCAATAACAACCAACGTATCTTCTAGCAGCAATACAAGTGCCAATACAAATAACAACACCAGTAGCAGTAATAATAATCAATATAACAATCAGAATAATAATCAGCAGTCTCAACAAAATAGCAACCAACAGAACACTACCAAAGGTGAAGACGGCACTGTAGCGGGTGAACAACTTGCTACCTTAGGTAATTTCGCACAAAACAACAAAAAGCAAAATTTACTAACCGCTGGACAGCTCAACAGTTTGCAAGGGCAACAAAGTATTCAAGATCAACAAGTTGCGAAAGTAACCGATGCACAAACACCTATCTACATCACGGTTAACCGTATTCATAACTTACTTTTTGTACGCTCAACCGATGAAGCTGTTTTAAGTGAAATAACCGAATTAATTGAGGTGAGCGATAAGCCAACCCCGCAAGTGTTATTCGAAATGGAAATAGTTGAAGTAAACGTTAGCGATAGCTTCGACCAAGAGTTTGACATTAGCTTTAATAGCGCAGGAAAAATTGATGACTTTAACATCCAAAGCACAGCCGACGATGCGAGTAATACATCACCCTATGACATCACAACAAACAATTTAGGTATAGATTTATCAGAATCAACAGATGCAAGTTATGCGCTACAACTTGCCGCCATACTTCGCGGCGAAAATATTAACTCACTTACCTCTAATGCATCAGGGGGTGTATATAACTTTATAAATGACCAAGTGAATGCCCAAATAACATTACTGAAAAAAAATGGTCAAGCGCGCACTTTATCAAAACCTGTTTTGCTCGCATCAAACAACCGCCAAGCAAAAATATTTATTGGTGATGAACAAATTATTGCAACAGGAATGGAAACCACTGATGCAGTTATTTCCTATAATAGCAATGGTAGCCCTATTACGACCACCAATTCACAAACGCAAGTAGAAACCGAACGACGTAAAATAGGCAACACCCTATATTTAATGCCGAGTATTAACGCCGATCGCACTATCACCATTGATATTTTACAAGATAAATCTCAAGTAGTGCGTAACGGAACACAGTTACCCTATTTTGATCAAGATGATCAAGTCATTAAACATCAAGCTATTGATGCCGTAAATCAAGCAAATATCAAAACCGTAGTAATTGCTAAAGACGGATTAACCGTAGCTCTTGGTGGTATGGTTAGCAGTAGCACATCATTGCAAACCTCTAAAGTGCCTCTACTGGGCGATATTCCTTTTTTAGGGACATTATTTACTCAAGAAAACGAAGTGAATGAATCATTCCAATATATCATTCTAATCACACCTCATATTATTATGACACCAGAAGAAACAGCAGGTAAATCTCGAAAAATTGCCGGTTTTAATTATGATAAAAATGCTGATCATAGCGACCTAGAACCCTACCCTGATTACGGCTTCGACCGTTACATTGAACTCACTAAATTTGCCATTAGCGCCATCAATCAAGATAAACAAAAACGTAGCGATAACATCAAGCCTGTCGCTAATATCAATGGCTCTGCAACCGCTATTTTTCCTGTTCACGGTATCAGTGCTAAAGCTAAAGCAGTATGGCAGCAAGATAACTTATTTATCAGCGCATTTAAAATACAAAATCATACGCCAATTAATCAAACAATCACTAGCAATACGCTAAGAGGTGACTGGTTATCAGCAACTCTATTGCAAGATCAACTCAGTCCATTTGCCAACAAGGGTGATTCTACTTGGCTATATTTAGTCTCAGATAAACCTTTCCAACAAGTCATAAAACAAATACAGGATAGGTAACATCATGCCATTTTTAAAATTTTTTTTGATAATAACCTGTTTATTATTAAGCGCTTGTCAAACAACCAGCATACGCGAAATAACAGCAAGCGAATCAAATACAGCGAAAAAAGAACAAAATAATACAACGCAGTTAACAGGAGAAGATTACCCTGAAAAACAAGAAAACCATCTGCGTATGTATGTTTTTACTTCACACCAAAAATCTAGCGATAAAGAAGCCGAACGTGATGGTTACTTTATTGATTTCAAAACAGCAGCTAAAGCCTCAAACCAAGTATTAACAAAGGAATAATCGTGCAAGATAAAAGTAACTTAGCACTCAATGAAGCGCAATCACTTACCGACAAAGTTCTCTATCAACTTAACAATGTTATTTTAGGTAAAAACCAGCAAAATAAAGTCGCCCTAACGTGTATTATTGCTAACGGTCATTTATTAATTGAAGACTTACCCGGTTGTGGTAAAACCACACAAGCACATGCTCTAGCCATTACCTTAGGACTAGACTTTAAACGTATTCAATTTACCAGTGATTTACTGCCTTCAGATATTTTAGGTGTGTCTATTTTTGAAAAAGAATTAAATAAGTTTTGTTTTCATCAAGGGCCTATTTTTTCTCAACTTGTACTGGCAGATGAAGTAAACCGAGCAACACCAAAAACTCAAAGCTCCCTGCTTGAAGCAATGGAAGAACGACAAGTGAGTAGTGAAGGCAAAACATTAACATTGCCACAACCATTTTTTGTTATTGCCACCCAAAACCCTTCACAACAAATTGGCACTTTTGAATTGCCAGAATCACAGCTTGACCGTTTTTTATTGCGCATATCATTAGGTTACCCAGAAAAAGAAGCTGAACGTAGATTATTTCAAGGTGAAAGTGGTCGTTCCAAATTAGATACACTGCTTCCAGTCATCACTTCTGGACAATTGATAGAACTACAGCAAATCAGTAAAAGTATTCATCTTGGTAATGCCATTATTGACTACCTGCAAGATTTAGTAGCTTATACACGTAACAGCCATTTATTTGTAGCTGGTTTATCAACTCGAGCTTGCTTGGGATTAATTGATGCAATAAAAAGTTATGCCATGATTCAAGGACGCGAGTTTGTCATCATTGAAGACGTACAAGCTATTTTTCCTTACCTCGTAGCTCATCGCTTAGAACCAACAGGCGAGCTAATCAATAGCGATCAAATAGGTCAACATATTATCGAAGCAGTAGTCGTTGTTTAACATGAAAACTATCAACAAAAAAACACCTCGATGGCAATTAAAACTGACTAAATTTGGCTTAATATGGCTAGCCGCTAGTATTGTTTTTTTTATTTTAGCTGCCAATTACAGCAATAACCTCCTCTTGTTTATTGCTCTACTTTTTATCGCTGTACTTATGAATAGTCCGTGGTTAACCTGGCTAAATATTCGTAAGCTCAACGGACAAATTCTCACTATTGAACCTGTTTATACTGATCAAGTGGGCAAAGTAAAAGTTCAAACAACTAACCCATTAGCTAAATATACTTCAGGCTTATCAGTTAGCTTTCAAAGTAGTACTTTAGCTAAAAAAAAAGCCAACGCAAAAGGCTCAGCTAACAATGCAATGCAAAGTGCTAGTTTAGCGCTAAATAAAGCCCAATCAACCATCACTGACATCCCCATTAAGCCGTTAACTCGAGGTTGTTTTCCTCTTGAAAACATCCAACTAAATTGCACTTACCCACTGGGTTTATGGCGTTGGCACAAAGCGATTAACAGCGACGCTAAGCTCTGGGTTTATCCTGCACCACAAGGTAAATTACCGCTTCCCAAACCTAAAGCTAAGCAAGGAACTTACCTCAAGCGTGAGCAAGGGGATTTTTCTCACATAAGAACTTACCAACGTGGAGACAGCCTCAACCATATTGCTTGGAAACAAATGGCACGTACTGGTGAGGTTATGACAAAAGAATTTGATGGTGGCGAAGGATTAAATCAAACGGTATTAAGTTATCAAAATATAAAACAAGGCACCCTTGAATCAAGATTAAGCCAACTGTGTCGTTGGATAGTAGATTGTCACCAAAAGCAATTAAAATATGCGGTGGAATTACCAAACCAAACCATAGCCGCTGCACAAGGTGAAGCGCATAAAGAAGTGTGCTTACAAGCATTATCACAATTTGGCTTAACCTTACCTACCGAAGCATAATACCAATGAAAACATTAACAGCTAAACTCCCTATCAGCTTAATCACCTTTATGATCTTTAATACCCTTTTAAGCTTGGTTAACTTACCGTTGGTTTTTATAGTTGTGTTTACACTATTTATGCTTACAGCCTTTTTTCAATTAGTTAAACACAAAGCAAAAAAAAATGAGCATTCTCTCAACCAATTAAACCTTAACTTGCCCCAAGCATTCACTTACTTTTTGCTGTTAATCTGTTTAGTGTTAATTTGGCAGCACCTTGAAGTGCCCTCGCTTATTGCAATTTCAGCTACATTAACAGCACTTTCTTGGGCAAAAATTTGTGAATTTAAAAGCACAAGAGATAGCAAATTTATATGGTTATTATCAACAGTTTTACTTGCTTTACACTTACTTATTCTAACGCAGTATCAAAGCCTTATTGCCATTACTGGGTTACTCTTTATTTTTTTTACAGCCACTGCATTACATCAGCACAGCAGTAAAAAATTATTTAGCCAAGTAAATAAATTACTCCTTTTTCGCATGTCAGTTTTATTGGCAACTAGTTTACCCTTTGCGTTAATTCTATTTATCACACTTCCTAGAATAAACCTGCCTATGCAAGAACTAGGATTAGCAATGGGATTACCTATCAATATTGCACCAGAAAAAAACTTAGCATCAAAAGGATTAGGTAAAGAACTAGGGTTTGACGAAATTGGCGAGCAAGGACAATCTGACTCACGTGTATTACTAGCCAGTTTCCCTAGCGATTTCGTACAAAATAGTAAAAATCCTCTTTACTGGAAAGGGCCAGTTTATTGGCGTTATACCCTAGCAGAGGAAAATGGAAACAGCAGTGAAAAATGGCAATTACGCCAAGGTTTTACCAACCGAAGCAAACGACAATACAATGGTTTTGGCTCAAACAAAGCACTTAACAACATGGCGAGTAAGCGCGAGAATACTCTAGAGTACAGCGTCATTTTAATGCCTCATGGCGAATACTGGTTATATGGTTTAGATTTACCAGCAAAACTTACAGGCGAATCTTATTTATCACAAGACTATCAACTACTCAGTATTCGTGCTGTTAACACCATGTGGCGTTACAAAACTAAAAGTAGCCTTAATTATCAAATTTCAGAACCAGAGCCACAAGCACAACTAACTCTCGGCTTACAATACCCAAGCAACAACCCCAAAATTAAAGCGTTAGGACAACAATGGCAACAACAGTTCTCTCAAAGTAAACAACCTGCACTTGCCATTATTAAACACGCCAAGCAATTCTTTAAACAAGGGCATTACTTATACGCCAATACAAATAAAAAATACCAGGGGGAGAATCAATTAGATCAATTTTTATTCTCCCAAAAAGTAGGTTATAGCCAACACTATGCAAGCGCCCTTACTTTACTATTACGTGCTGCTGGCGTTCCCGCACGTTTAGTAGCAGGTTATCGTGGAGCAGAAAAAGTCGGCCTAACAAACATGTATACAGTCAATGAACATCACGCCCATGCTTGGTTAGAAGCTTACATCACTAATAAACAAGGCCAACAATATTGGCAGCGTGTAGATCCTGCTTTATGGCTAACAGATATATTCACCAGTACTAACCAACAACCACAAACCGAGACACAAAGTAAAACTAAAGAAAATAACCAAGTTGATTCATTAACGACAGTAAGCAAAAAATTAGGAAACAATGAAGAAAATAACAGTAAAAAAACATCCCCCCCTGCTACAAACTGGCTAAACAGTTTTAATCAATGGACACTAGAATTTGATGCGAATAAACAAAACGAATTAGCCCAAAAACTAGGAATTACTCAATTACTTTGGTGGCACTTATTGTTAATAGCAATAGCACTGTTATTAACACTATCACTTATTATATTTTTAATATTACGCTTTATTAATCGCCCTCCTACGCAGCCTGAGCATATAAAGATTTATCAAAGGCTTTGTAAAAAACTAGCAAAAAAAGGGGTGACTAAATTACCTCATGAGGGAGCGCAAACCTATTTACTCCGTTGTACTAGCAACAGCAATAAAAATATTGATAGTAATAAAGTGAACACCTTATTACATGATTATTTATTACTTGCCTATAGCCCATTAGATAAGCAAGAAAAAAAACAATTACTGAGTAAATTTAAAGCCCTAACAGCAAAAATGTAGCAGTTACCTAAAAAAGATTTTCGTGAATCATCTACTTAAACAAAAATAAATGATAATTATTCGCATTTACTGTTGACATAATTATTATCTTAACTATAATACGAATCATTCTTATTTGAATAGTTTTATTTTTAATGAGTCGAGAGGTTTATTAAGAATAAAGTATAACGAGTGCAATAAATTATGACTCAAACAGCAGTACAAACTATTGATAACAAAACAAGTAAGTTAGCAGAAAAACATGCTGATATATTTGGTCAAATAGCCAACTTATATACAGAGCTATTTAACCACGATGGTTATGGTGACTTTCGCGTTGAAATGAAAATTCTTCGCCGCGGACAAAAAGAAATCATTATTCATTGTGGAAAACAGCACCGCTATGTAGTTGACTGTGATGAAGCATTAAGAGCAGAGCATCCACTAAAAGCTTTGCTAAAAAGAGATATTTTGGCTTAACCGTCAAAAAATTTTACCTGATAACTTTTTAGAACGTAAAAACAAAAAATAGTCAGGAAAGTACATAGGTGCAAAAGGAATAGCACTGAAATGATGCAGGCGATACGTCTGATCAAAGGAAGCGTAAAAAACAATGACTGTTCGAGTCGCCTGCCTCTTTGGGAGAGGTCGCAGCTTGAGCCAATACCTAACCAATACAAAATACAGGTATTACCACAGTCTTCTTAAACAATCATTGTTTTACTTAAGTTAGTGATAAATAACAACACTGCTAAGTAGCAAAAATACGGAATAACTATCATGTTTAACAACCTATGGGCTAAAAGCCTTACGCAAAAATTTAACCAAATTCAAGCAAGCGACGTAGCTAACATCAGCGACACAGAGCTTAAATCTAAATTCTTAAAACTTAAAGCAGCAAAACAAGCAGGTTTCACCCTTTTAGAACTATTAGTAGTTGTTGCTATTTTAGCAGCAATCGCAGGTACTGCTTCTATCGCACTTAAAGATACTGATGCACGTGCTTCTGCTGCAGCTCACGTCACTATGATGGATGAGTTAAACAAAGGTATTCGTACTTTCCGTGTATTAAACAAAAACGCGTACCCAAACCGTTTTGATTCGTTATTAGAAACATCAACTAACTCAACTACAGCAACTTATCCTGCAAATGAATTAGTAGCGATTGAAGACATCGGTACTTTAGCACTTACAGAAGATGCTGTTGGTGTATTAAGTGACATTGGTATTACTCAATTACAATATCTTGATAACACAACGGCAGCTGATTTTGATGGCGACACAGTTACTACTGATTGTGCTTCAGCAAATATCACTGCAACTATTGCTAGCCGTTCAAACCATGTTGTTTCTAACAACATCTTCCAAGGTTTTGCAGCTAATGGTTGTGGTACCACTGAAGCATTAGTTGAAGATTCATTAGTTGCTGTATGGACTGGTGGTTACGAGCGTGTATTTGGTGGTGACGGCGCTACATTTGATGGTTTAGGTGATGTTGCTGGTGCTGCGGGTGATGCGGGTGAAGCACTTACAACTGCATTTGCAACACAACCTGTATTAATGGCGGTAGGCTTAGGTCCATCATCTAACTTATTCAATGCTAACTCTATTGGTGGTATGACTACAGTACCGTCTTACCGTCATGTGAACGAATTACAATACGGTCGTTTTATTGCCTTATTTGAAATCGGTGTATTCACTGGTGCAGCTGCAGCTTACACAGCAGTTGACCAAGTAAACCTAATCGCTATCGTTGATGGCGCTGGCGATACTAAAGAAGAAGAATTAGGCGAATGGGATGGTACTCGTAACACTATCTAATTCATTATTCTAATTTAAGATCTTCTTAAATTTATATGATTGAACACATGTTAGCAGTTAGGTTCTCCATAATTGCTAACATGCAACACGCTAGGATGGTGTGTTTTCAAGGATGAAGTAACGGAATACTAGAACGGTCGGCATATGCCGACCTTTCTTATAATACTTTGTTATTAAGTGCTAGGCATCCGCAGTGTACTAAAACTTAATAATAAGGTGTTATAAGAAAGCGGTTTATCAATACAAAATAACAACACATCTAACTAACCAACAGACCATTAGATTTACCATGTATAAAAAAATTCTCATTGCCCTACTTGCACTATTGCTAGTTTTTTCAGCGTCCGCCTATGTTTGGCAGACCTTTAACAATACTTTTGAACCACAAAATACTACACAAGCAGAACATGGCACCGATAACCTTTCAGTAAGTAAAGTAGACCTCAGTTGGCAACAAGACAGTAAAGCCGTTGATTTAGACCAATATATTGCCAGCAATCAAGTTTCTCAAAACATTATTGATAAAAAACAACGTGTAATGCTTGAGCCAGAGCTAATTAACTTTTATGGCGTGTTACAAGCACCTATCGCTAACAGCAATGCTAGCCTTGTAACTGATGCTTTAGCTGTGTGGGGTGTTTCTCCATTACCTGAAGTTGCATTTAGTACCTATATTCGCTCACCAGAAGGTAAGGTCATTGCTGTTTATGTAGAAAATACTATTGCTGACCATATAACTAAATACTATCAGCCAGAAGCAGTTTTAGCTTTTCAAGCATACCGTTTATACAATTATGCCAACGGTCCAAGGTTACTCTTGGTAGGCATAAAACCGAGTAATGACGTAATTACTGCCACTCTTACTAATAACAAAAAACAATAATGACTAACAGCACGAGTAAGTTAGCTTCCTTTAAACTAGCATTAGGTAAAATATCACTGCCCGAACTAAATACAGGTAGCATATTAGTTTTTCAATCGGGGAGTTTTGGTTTAAGAGCTGCGCTATTTAAAGCAGACAAAGATTACGCAACGGTTAAAGCCATTGCTGAATCAAGAGAAGTAGATTTTACCCGCGCTATTGCTGAAATTCATCAAGACTTAAAAAAGCAACATGGTCATGTACCTAAGCGCTGTGTACTGATCAGCCCATCATTAATTACCAATATATTATCTTTACCTGTTAGTCCATTAAAGCCTAAATCGCATAGTGATATGCAAGAACTCATTCGTTGGGAAATTGAGGGGGCAAGCAGTGCAGATAATAAACAATGGTTAATTGGTTCTATGTTAGTTGAACGAGGTTATTTAACCTCAAATCAACGTGAAGAAATAGTGACTGAACTTGAGCTAAGACAAGACCAAGGCGGTGATGCTGCCATGATCCGCTTTGGTGATTTAGCCGTTGAATTAGAATACTTAACCAATACACAACTACAAGAGTGCTTTGCCCTACAAAATAAATTACTCGAATTAGATCAAGATGCTGTTTTTGGCTATCAAGCAGAAGTAACTGAAAGCCCTTTAGATAAGCAGTTTTCGGGATTAAGTGATGATGTACTCACCTCAGACAATGAAAATCAAGCTGACCATCAATGGTTAGTAGCTGGTATTGGCCGCGCTATTCGTAAACGTTGGTACGGTGCTTTCGAGCTAAATGGTTTAAAACTTGAGGCATTCTATCCTGATAATGGCGCTAGCTTTTCTGCCCTTGGCCTTCGTACCGAAGAAGAAAATCAATGCTTAATTGAAGTACACTCTTCACACTTAGTTTTTATTGAAGGTAGCACTAAAAACTTAAAGAGTATAAAGACTAAAGCCCGCCATGACGGCATATTAACTTTAGATGAAGTGCTCGATATTTGTCCCGACAATATCACTAATAGCTATGATCACATCTATTTATATAGCCCTGATGATCCACAAGACGAACTGAGCTTTGCTTTAGCTGAGCACTTAAACATAGCAGTTCGTCCATTAGTACAAGCTCCCCCAAGTTTTTCTTTACCTAATGGCTTATCAAGTAATCGATTACTGCCCTTTATTGGAACTGCCAATCATTATTTAACATTCAGTGAGCAAGGTCGTGCATGTAGTGTTGCTGCCAAAGACAAAGAGCCCCCTTTATGGCAAAAACTGATGCAACCCAAAGTGATGATGGCAACGGCTGCAGGCTTAATGCTATTAGCTGCCAGTGGCTTTATTGTGTGGATGCAAACAAACCTCGCAACACAAGAACAACGTTTAATAGAACTACAAGATCGTTGGACAAAAGAAAGTAAAGTAAAACAGCAATACGGAAAAGTTGAAGCTGAATACAAGCTACTTGCAACTGATATAGACAATATAAAAAATGAAATATCACTTAACAATAAGCTCAATAAATACTTAAATAAACAACTACTTCCAGCGGTTAACTCAGTTCCTGGAGCCTTGTCTGCTATTGCAGAATCAATTAATCAAGGCGTGATCATTGAGCAAGTAGAACTGCAACTAGACAGTATTATTATTGACGGACGAGCATTGAAAACACGTAACGCTAGCCAGTTTGCTCAACAACTGAATGAAAATTTAAAACAATGGAATTTTCAAGTAGGCGACACACATTCCACCGCGGCAAATACCGATCCTGAAGACGGTGTATTTATTGATTACAAAATGCATTTAGAAATTGGCCGCCGATACTTTATAGAGGAAGGGAAAAACCAAGCTAACAACAAGGAGCAAAGCGAATAATGTTATCGTCATTACAGCAAAAATATAAACGTTTGCCAGCTAAAGAAAAAACTCAACTTATTATATTGGTTATTTGCGTAGTTGTTTCTGTATACGGTTTTTTTGCTGCAATGTTATGGCAAGATATGTTTGAAGCTGAAAAACTAGCAAACCGTAAAGCAAATCGCATAGAAACTCGCATAGGCGATATTAAAGAACCAAAATTTGATAGCAAAATCTCAGAAAAGAATTTAACAAAGCTTAAACTTGAACTTGAAAACTCTAATGCAAAAATAAACAAAATAACTCAAAGATTTATTCCTATTAACGACGCTGATCGTTTGCAGCAATTGAAGCTTGATATCTCAGAGTTAGCCGATGACATGAACTTGAAAATCAGTAATTTTGAAGTATTAGGTGTAGAGCTTAAAGACCACGAAGAAGAGCTAACTGAGTTTAACGACACCCGAAGCCAATATTACAAACGCCCTTATTTTGCTATTGAAGCGAAAAGTAAGTTTTATGCTTTATTGAATTTTATACAGGCATTAAATCAACTAGAAAATATTGCCATTGTGCAAAAGATTTCTATTAATCGAACCGACGCAGGTAATTTAGCCGTTACTATGAAAATATTGGTGTAGCAAATGACAGCAGCAGTACAACTAATTGAATGGATGGATTTGTGCGTGGAATTAGGCGCTTCAGATTTACATTTAAGCGTAGATTTACCCGCTATTTTTCGTGTTAATGGTAAATTAGTACGCTATAACGATGCGCTCAATAAAAGCAGCGAAACGTCTGAATTTATTCTTTGCTCTGAATTAACAAAAAATTTAGCGCAGTCATTAATGAATCAACAGCAGTTAGCAATGTTTGCTAAAGATTCTAACCTAGACATGGGATACAGCACCGATAAAGGCCATCGTTATCGCATTAATATTTATCTTGAAAAGAGCCATTATGCCTTAGCCATTCGCTATTTAGATGGCGCATTTCGCACCATGCGCGAATTGGGTTTACCTCCACAGATAGATTATTTAGCCAATTTAAAATCAGGCTTAGTGTTAGTGTCAGGCGCAACAGGTAGCGGTAAATCTACCACTTTGACCGCAATTCTAAATAGCATTAATCAAACGCAAGCAAAACACGTTCTTACAATTGAAGATCCAATAGAAGTTGTTCATAAAAATATTAAATCAATATTTCACCAACGGGAGCTTTATAGCGACGTGCCCAGCTTTGCCAATGCAGTAAAAGCATCATTACGAGAAGATCCCGATGTCATTATGGTGGGAGAAATGCGTGATTTAGACACAATTCGCGCAGTACTCACCGCTGCAGAAACAGGGCATTTAGTCTTTAGCACCGTTCATACAAATAATGCCGTGGGTGTTATTGAACGCTTAGTCGGCAGCTTTCCTGGTGATGAACAAATCGTTGCACGACAGCGCATTGCTTATGCGCTTAAGGGAGTTGTAGCCCAGCAGTTACTACCAACAGCAAATGGCAAAGGACGTGCTGTTGCTATTGAATCTCTTATCGTGAATGCAGCTGTATCTAACTTAATTGAGTCATCAAAAACTAAACAAATTTATTCAGTAATGGAAAGTGGTTCTCGACAAGGTATGCAAACCTTAGATCAAGCCTTAGTAAAATTAGTAAAAAATAAAAAAGTTACTGAGCATGATGCCAAAGCAATTTGCCGAGATAATGAAACCTTTAACCGACTATTAAGCTTGTAAAAAAGAAGACAAATAAAGGTATAAATTAAGATGACAGAAACAAGCTTGGTTACCAAAGAGTTACTTGAATTAAAAGCAGCATTAACAAATGCAGCACAAAACACAGAAAAGTTCTCTGCCAAACAACAGAAGTCACCAGAGTGTATCGTCAATTTATCACAAGCATTGTATGAATTAAAAAACATACAAATTAGGCTTAAAGACAGTCAAAAGTAGGAATAGTCATGGCGGCAGCCGAAGCAGTATTAATCCAAGCAGGAATACAATCAGGCTTAATTGACCAACGCCAATTAGCTAATTTACAAACTCAAGCCAAACGCGCTAGAAAGCCAGTGCTTGACTATATAACCCAAGCAGAACGATTTCCTGTTATGGCGCTTTATCGTGCTTTAGCTATTATCAAAAACCTTCCTTTTGTTGAGCGAAAAGATTTAACCATTGATATTAATTTAGTCAAAAAATTTCCACAAAACACCCTTGAACGTAAGCACTTTATTCCTGCTTATTATCAAGGCAAATTGGTTATGGTATTAGCTAACCCTGATGACAGATCACCTCAAGAGTTAAGTAAACGTATTTTAAACCAAGCAAGCGACGTAGTCGTAAGTGATATTGGGCTAATTGACGGCATTATTGAGCGTACATTTAGTCAAACAAACAGTGCCAACGTTGACGCTATTGGTTTCTTTAATAGTTTAATGAAAGAGTGTTACTTACGTCATGTAACCGACATGCATTTTGAGCCTGAAGAAATGGGCATGAAAGTACGCTTACGCATAGATGGAAAAATGAGTGAATACGAGCGTCCTGTTTCTCTTGGCTTACGTGAACCACTCATTTCACGCATTAAAGTATTAGCCTCATTAGATATTGCAGAATCAAACATGGCACAAGATGGTGGTTTTTCTTATCGTGTTGATGGCTGGGATTTAGACGAAGTAGATATGCGAGTTGCGAGTATTCCTACCCGTTGGGGCGAACGCATTACCATTCGTATACTCGGTCAAGACACTGCTGATTTATCTTTAGCTCAATTAGGTATGCCTAACGCTATATTAAATAGCTTTCAACGAGCAATTAACAAACCTTACGGTATTATTTTAGTCACAGGTCCAACAGGTTCAGGTAAATCTACTACCCTTTATGCAGCCCTGCGCGAGTTAGATTCAGACAACTTAAATATTCTTACCGTTGAAGATCCTATTGAGCAAGTAATAGAGAGTATTGGTCAAGTACAAGTGAGCGAAAAAGTCTCATTTGCCAAAGCATTACGCTCATTTTTACGACATGATCCTGATGTAATGCTTGTGGGAGAAATTCGTGATCAAGAAACTGCCGATACCGCTTTAAAAGCAGCTATGACTGGACACTTAGTATTATCAACCTTACATACTAATGATGCTGTAGGCGCAATTAATCGATTAGTAGATATTGGTTGCCCTCGTTATTTAGTTGCCTCAACTTTAGTTGGTGTCGTTGCACAACGCTTAGTAAGACGTTTATGTGCCAACTGTAAAGTAAGTTATCAAGCGAGTGAGCAAGATCGCCAACGATTAAACACTAAAGAAACATCACTAACGTTACACAAAGCCAACGGCTGCGCCCAGTGTTTAGGAAGCGGATATAGAGGCCGTGTTGGTTTATATGAAACCTTATGGCTTGATGACAATTTAGAAAAGTTAATAGCCGATGGGGCCAGTGAAGATCAATTAGTGGCATCAAGTAACAACAGTGATAGTTACTATCGTTTATGGCAAGACGCCAAGAATAAAGTCTATGAAGGTTTAACTTCAATAGATGAAGTAATGCATTTATATCAAGGAAATTAACATAACACAACGGCGTGTGGTCACCGAGGGGGTGACGACGTAGAGCGCCTCGATTTTAGCGAGGTATTACACACTATTGCCTTATGGTTACATCATGACCATAAGCGTTTACAAATGGAAATATTTCATGGCTAAGTACACCTACAAAGCGCTAGATCAACAGGGTAATGAAACCACCGGAACCATAGAGGCCGGTAGCGAAAATGAAGCAAGAAGTACACTAAGAGCCAAAGCTCTTTATGTATTAAAGCTTAAAGCTGGTGGTGAAAAACAATCAATATCAACACTATTTAAAACCCTTTTAAGTTACCTTTCTATAAAACGCTACAAAAAAGCTAATACCGCAGATTTAGTTTTATTTTTCAGGCAAGTAGCATTAATGCTACGAGCTGGTAACACCCTAATGCAAGCCATAGAAGCTATTTCACAAATGACAGTAAAAGTACGTTTTAAAAATGCATTAATACGTATGCTGGTGTCTATTCAAGGTGGCTCAAGTTTTGCGCAAGCCATTGAAAAAGAGTCATCCATGTTTCCCCCCATTGTATCTCGTTTGGTTGCTAGTGGTGAAGCCAGCGGTGAACTCCAAGTTATACTTGAGCGACTTGCCATTAATTTAAATAAAAGTGCTGAAATTAAACGCCAGTTTATAACAGCCATGTTTTATCCAACGTTTGTAACGATTGCTGCTATTGGTGTCACCACTTTTTTAGCGATGAGCGTCGTACCTAAATTTGCCAAAATGCTAGAAGGAAAATCTTCACAATTACCTGCCGCTACCCAAGCCATGATGGACGGCTCGGCTTATATGGTTGATAACGGAGCGTTTATCTTTTCAACTTTAGGCCTCACCGTCTTTTTAATTCTTGCAGCCTACACTACCGAAAAGGGCAAAAATATTATTGATAAGTTTCTTATTCGTACACCACTTATTGGCAGCTCAATTCAATCTTCAGCCATGGCTCAAACAGGCATGACCATGTCATTGTTACTACGTTCAGGTTTAACAGTATTAGAAACGTTAAAAGTTATCGCTCACATCATGCCTAATAAATCTATGTCTGCTTGTTTTACTAAAGCAGGAGACAAAATTCTTTCCGGCCAAAGTTTAGCCGCAGGACTAAATCAGCCCCTTATTCCACACATGGTGCAGCATATGGCTGGTATTGGTGAAAAATCAGGTGAACTTGATCAAGTAATGGACGAGCTAGGTAATTACTTTCAATCACAAACAGAAGCAAGATTAAAAGCCATGATTGCCATGATAGAACCAGCCATGACGGTTTTAATTGGTGGGTTAGTAGGGTTTGTCTATTACGCCTTCTTTAAAGCAATGATGCAAGTTTCTGCTGGCGGCTAATGGTATTCATAAATACAACTAGAACGGCATTCTCCACGTTATCTCGTCGCAATCACTTATAAAACATAAGCTCATATGACTAGAAACACAGAAACTTTGTTCTAGCCGTGTGTATTTTGACCATAAAATGAATAACGAAAACAACTAAATAAAATTTAAAGTAGTGGCCAGACGTGTGGGGCGTAGTCATTTGTTAACAACAAAAAACGGGCTGATATAACCTAAATATCCCCCATAAGGAAAACACATGCAATTTGACTTAAGCCACATCAATATCAATCGTGATGATTTAGAGTTCACTCTAAATGATCCAATCGCGGCCACCATTGAGCAAACAGATATTAACTTTCAAGACATGGATGCACGTAACTTTTTAAACAAAACTTTGCTTGATGCCGTAAAGTCAGGTGCCTCAGATATTCACTTTGAACCTTACGAGCGAGAGTTTCGTATTCGTTACCGTGTTGATGGCATTTTACGTGATGTCTCTGCACCGCCAAAAAACTTTGGGCAACTACTTAACATTCGCTTAAAAGTTATCGCCGCACTTGATATTTCAGAGCACAGAGCAACACAAGTTGGTCGCTTTAGAATGAAACTAACGCCTGACTTTTCAGTAGATTTTCGCGCCAGCGTAACCCCTACTCTATACGGTGAAACCATTGTATTACGTTTATTATATTTACCTGAAGAATTACTTGAATTAGAAAACCTTGGCTTAGCGTTTGCGCAAATTGAAACCATTCACCAAACACTAGACACAATGAACGGTCTGACGTTGGTTTCAGGGCCAACAGGAAGTGGTAAAACAGTCACCCTTTACACCCTAATGAAAATGCTTAATTTACCCGAACGCAGTATTTATACCGTAGAAGATCCAGTTGAAATACACATGAGCGGTATTAACCAAGTTAATGTAAACGAAAAACAAGGGATAACCTTTGCTAATGTTGCCAAAACCATGCTTCGTCAAGACCCTGACATCATTGTGTTAGGTGAAATGCGTGATAAAGCTACCGTAGATACGGCAGTAAAAGCGGCTCATACAGGCCATCTAGTGCTATCAACTTTACACGCCAATGATGCAGCTAAAGTAATACCCAGACTTCGAAATATGGATGTTGATAGTTACGACATTTCTTCAACAGTAAATCTGATTATTGCGCAGCGTTTATTACGCAAATTAGATACTGATAGCAAAGAAGCTTATCTACCAAATCAAAAAGAACTGATTGATGCCGGTGTAGTGAAAGAAAAAGTAACAGCCGATAAAGGCAAAGAACATAAAAAATACCAAGAAACCCCTGAAGCAACAGACGTAACCAATACAACTAAAGAGCATTACCGGGCTCGTCCTAGCCGTAAAAACCCATCGGGTTATCGCGGTCGAGAAGGAATTTTTCAAGTTGTTCCCATGAGCAGACAACTAGCACAAATGATTATAGATGGTGCTACCGATATTGAAATTGACAATTATTGTCAAGCCCAAGGTTATAAAACGCTGCGTGATATGGCACTAGAGAAAGTTGACAAAGGTATTACTGATCTTAGTGAAGTTATTCGTGTATTAGGCCCTGTACGTAGTTAGGGAAAATAAAGGAATTTAAAATGATAAACAAAGTAAGAATAAAAGCAAAAACTAAAATGAAGCATCGTCGCTCGTTGTCATTCAGAACATCAAAACAACAGGGCTTTACCCTAATAGAGTTACTAGTGGTAGTGAGTATACTCGCTTCCCTAGCCGGCTTAGCCTCAGTAGCAATGGACGGTTACCAGCAAGATGCTGAAGAGAAAATAACGCGTGTAGAAATGCAGCGTATTGCTAATGCTATCAGGAAATTTAAGATTGATACTGGGTATTGGCCAAAGACAGGGCTTTTTTCATATTCAAGCTCTTTCACGCCACTAAGTTTAGAGTCTAACTATGACAATTACTACGGGAATGCTATAGACTTTTCTTGGCTTTTTTATCCACCAACTAAACATATCGCAGGAAAAGAATATAGTGGTGGTACATGGACAGATAATAATGAAAAAATATCTGAATGGCAGATTGAAAACTCTATTGGTTGGCATGGTCCATATATAGATATTCCCGCAGCAAAAGAAATTGTTGCTGGCACAAACTGTCAAGATTTCACAAATACAGAAATGACAGCATTGTTATCAGAGCCTTCAGGCTATCCTACTAAAATGAAACGCCGTTCTATTGGTATTACAGATAGATTTGAACGTGATTGGCGCCGTACAGATTCGAATAATTACTGTGTTACTACTCGTGATGAAAAAAACTATAACCAGTATGCACCTGATCATATTTCAGGTTCTCCCTATTTATATGAAGTATTCAATTCCACACCTTTTCCCACAGTGTGTTCAGGTTCAACGCGATGTATTGTACTGAGAAGTTTAGGTAAAAAAAACATAAATTCAGATGATATCTATTTTGTTCTTGTAGATGAGTAAAGGTAAATAAAATGAAAAATTATTTTAACAAACAAAAAAATGCCGGCTTTACATTACTAGAACTTGTAGTGGTGGTTGCCGTTATGGGATTAATCTCAACTATGGCAATGGATGTTTATACCGACCAATCTAACCAAAAGCGTTTTGAAGCAACGAAAGAACGGTTAGCTGAAATCAAATTTGCCATTATTGGTGATCCTATGATGCGTGTAGGCTCACAGGCAGTATTAACTGGTTTTTATGATGATATGGCTGAATTACCTAATGACATAGATGGACTAATATCTGATCCAAAAAACAAAGGTGAATGTGATAACTCAGGAGTAATAACACTAACAGATGAAACAAGTTGCATTTCTCCTGCAACTTGGACTAGTTATTGGAGGGGGCCTTATCTACATAACCTCCAATCAAAAAACGGAAGTTTGGTATTTAATGATGCGTGGGGAAATGCTTTTGATTGGGACTATTCAAGTTCACCTGGTAATTTAATAGTAACTAGTGCGGGTTTAAATCGTGATATTAACCCTTCCGATGAGGGATACGAAGAAGATAAATTCACTACAATCTATGCAACTGAGTTGGCTAACATTGTCTATTTAAATAGTTTAACTACTGGCTACTGTGTTATTCCTTCAACCAATAAAATAGATATTAGCATCACAAGTCAAACTACATGTATCAGTCCAAATGTTTGGGGCAGTTGGCCTTAAACTTAAAAATATTCAATAGCTAACAGGAAATATTATGTACCTAATTAAAGCTCTAACAAAAAAAATAACACTAGCAAGCAGTGCATTACTTTTAATCTTATCCGCCCTAACCCCTTTTCATGTTTCTGCAAAAGGGGATTTAACCAAACAAACGCCCATCGAAGTTAAGGTAGTTTTAGGTGATAAAAATAATGCTATGTCATTTTCCCCTTCAACAATTGAGTTTGAAACAGGCAAGTTATACAAACTAATTATAGAAAACCAAGGGCCTGTTAAACACTATTTCAGCTCTGACGGTTTTGCACAATCTGTGCTTACCCGTAAGGTGCAAATTAATAATGCCAGTAACACGCCTATTGCCGAGATAAAAGGAACTATACGTGAAGTTGAAGTTTATCCAAGCTTTCAAGCCCAATGGTGGTTTGTACCCGTAAAAGCAGGCATATTTAATGATTTACGCTGTAGCATTAAAGGTCATACAGAAATGGGCATGAAAGGTACTATTATTATTAAATAACCAGCCAAGATTACAAAACTAGCAAATAAGGCATCATAAAAGGTATAGCTTAATACTTTTAATGATGCCTTTTTTACTATTGAAATGACTAATACTTCAATAAATTAATCAGTCACCTTCATTAAAATCATATAATACAGCTCAGCAATTAAACACTGCAACTAGAGCCCTACTATTCAAATTCAAAAGCTCTAGCCAAACCCGTCCCTTGAAGATGATCCTCTTTCCATTTTCAGTAAACGTAAATAACACATACTCATCGCAAAGGTTGAAAGTACGACAACAAATGGTGTGATAAAATTGTAGAGAGATTTAAACGATGTGATTTTTGCGAGGAATGTTCGCTATTATCAATTTTAAAAGACAGATAAAACTAATAGCAAGATAAAAGGGTAAGGTGAAACATTTCAATCAACTTACCCGATAAGTTAGTAACGGTTAATTTTAAATTATATTCAAAAAAGTTTTACAAGTTATTGATAAAGTTAATTAACATTTCTCGTTCAGACTTGCTTAAATGCATATAGTTTTGTTTTGCTTTTTCACCTTCTCCGCCATGCCATAAAATAGCTTCTTCAACATTGCGCGCTCTTCCGTCATGTAAATAATTAGTATGGCCATTAACAGTTTGCGTAACTCCTATTCCCCACAAAGGTGCTGTTCGCCATTCTTGTTGAGTTGCCTCAAAATCTCGTCGTCCTGACAAGCCAATTCCCATATCGTGTAGTAATAAATCAGAATAAGGGCGAATTAATTGTTTTTCTAAACGTGCTAGTTCATGCTCACCTGTCATCACTTGCGATTTATGACAGTTTTCACAGCCTATTTCGTGGAATAACTGCTCGCCTTTTTGCACAATAGGATCATCCATATTACGACGATAAACAACCCCAAGTAATTGCAAGTAAGTAGTCACATCTGACAATTGCCCAGGGCTTAATTCAAAATCTAAACTATCTGTAGCAGCTATACAGCTTAATTGCTCTGGCTCACAGTTTTGTCTACTTTTATGAGATTTACTTTGATCGTCATAACGATATAAAAACAGCTCGTTATTCACGCCCATATCATTATATGCGGCGGCAGCTGATTGCTGACGAATATCAAATGCATTGGCTTTCCATGAGAAACGCCCCATGATTTTTCCACCGCGTTCAAGATCCCAAACATAGTTTGGTCGACCTGAAATACCATCACCATTACTATCATCAGGATCAGCCCACGCAAGTAGGGTTTCTTCCGGTATAGCTTCTAATAATCCTAATCCATGTACAGGCGGTGCCATGCGTAATTCATACACAGTGTCTTTTGGCATATCTCCATAGGCTAAATCTGTCAGCAAAAATTCTGGTCTGCGCAATGAAAAGCTCGTTCCGTCGGGAAATACTCCCGATTGTTCTAACCAATTTATCCGAACCTTAGCTTCTGGTTTAACTCCTTCAATTGCACGATCACCGATTTGATGGCCATAACCTTTAGGGCTCATAGGTTCGCCGTATGGACCTACGCCCGGCACGGATACACGAACAAAACCACCATTAAGCATTTCGTTTGGTCCTGCTGGGGGCTTGGCTCTACCATCACCTAGATGACAACTTTCACAAGAAACATTGTTAAATATAGGCCCTAACCCATCCGCATTATAACTAAATCCTGGACGTTCAGACGGGGCATAAGGCCGTTCAAAGATACCATCACCTCGGTCGAATGCTGCTGAAAGTCCCCAAGAAAGATTTGGTGCTTCTTGCTCAAATGCTTTTTCTTTAGAGTGAAAATGAGTTAAATCACCTGCACTTAGACTTTCTGGTAACTCTTTTGCTAAATAACTCATATCGGCATCACCGTATCCCGTATAAGGTACAAAAAAAGTGATAAATATTTGCCGAATCAAAAAGAGTAAACAGATGGCTAATACAGCTAAACCTAGACGTAAAAATGTAAACTTACTTTTTTTATTACTTATTAATTCGTTTGATGCTTCAAGTTGAGAATTTGACATTTTTATTCACTCGCACCTATATAAGCACCATCACCTAAATAGCTTTCTTGTTTGCGAGTTAAAAATATTCTCAAGAATGCGAGAAACAAACCAAAAACAGTTAACCATGAAATATAACCAACGAGTAATGTTAGATAGGTAGATTCTGTTTCAATCCAAACACTAAAAAAGAAATAGGCGTACCAAGAACCTCCAGCAAAAACTGGCCCAAGCCACATACTTATTTTACGGTGTTGCATAGCAAAAGCATTACAAATAATTACCATAAAAATAGTTAAACGCATTAGCAGTTCAGGATTATCAGTCCAATAAATAAAATTATTTATATGATAGTTATAAATTACCGTAGTAACTTCTGAAACCATGACTAAAACCATACCCACACGTAAAACTGTATAAACAATATGCATCATAATGTTTTGAGATTTATCCGTATGCCCTGTAGCAACAACATAAAAATAGAAAGTCATTGCAATACTAGAAACCCCAAGGCAAAGCCCCACAGTGTATGTTCTAAAAAGAGTAGCGAGGTAATATAATTCGAGTTCAGACATGTTGAATAGTTAACGTTAAAATATTTGTGAATATTCTACCCATATAAATCCAACCCGTAAAGATAAATGATAATGATTACCATTCATATTCATTTAAGATTGAGCTATATCATACTAATTACAAGCAAGTCATTTACATTGCCCACGTGCGCAGCAAGTTATGATATACCGATGACAACCGTAGCACTTCATCATGATCAGCCCCCAACTCAATAGTAAGCGTTTGAATAGATTGATCTAAATCATACAACATCGTTCGCGAACTATGATCACGAACCATACTTTGAATCCAAAAAAATGCACAGACTCGTTGCCCTTGAGTAACAGGCGTTACCTGATGCAGACTACTAGACGGGTAAAGCACCATATCGTCAGCATTAAGCTTAACTTCTTGTACGCCAAATTCGGTTTCTACACTGAGAATACCGCCCTCGTAGCTTTCTGGCTCTTCAAAAAATAAACTTGCTGATAAATCTGTACGTAATAAATCGTGACTACCAGGTAGCGTCATAATTGCACTGTCGACATGAGTACCGTAGCAACCACCATCTCGGTAACAATTAAATTTAGGAGGATAAATTTTATCCGCTAAAGCCAAAGCATAGACTTGTGGGCGCCCAATCAGAACGACATCAGCGCAATCAACACTCACCATTACACCAATGGATCATAGAACTCATTAAAGATCTTTCACCATTTCAAGCAGTACCATTACCAGAAAAAATAGCATAGCACTTGACCATAATAAGCTACAAAAGGTGATAAGTTGGGGGTCAAAAGTATCTTGCAGCGTATATTTCGATACAAATTAACATTTTGTTTGTTGAGAAAATGATTTTGATATCTTTGATTTCATTATTCGAAGTAATAATACACTCAACAGAAGTACAGCCTCCTCTTCTACTATCGCATATTCGATAATATACTGAGAAAGAAAACGTTCTAATTATTTCTGAGCAACACTTCGATAAAAGTAACGTTCGCAGAAGTGGTCATCTAAGCGCTTGATGAGATGAGCAATGAGCCCTACAACAAACACTGAAAATACTAATCGTCCCCAAAAAATAGTGTAAAAATCAGCACCAATTAGCATGATAAGCAAGGTATCTTCTATCAAGCTATGAAGTAGATTGAGCAGCATTATTGCGGTAAAAACATCTCTTGCAGAAATGTGACCGCGTTTAGCTTCACTAATTAATAGTCCTCCACCAAAAGATAAGCCCAGTGTAATTCCGATAATGGTCAAGTTAGTAGCTTCTTTACTGATACCTAGTATTCGCAAGAATGGTCTAAGTAATAGGGTCATCAACTTCTCTATACCTAAAAGTTTCAATATTTTAAGTGTAAATAATAGCGCAGCTATAACGACGAAAATTACACCAAAGTTTTTGATTTGGTCAATCCCCCAGCTTAGATTGCTAGTATCAGTTGAAGTTTCCGTTTGCCATAGCGTTACTGCTGGCTGATTTAAAAAATCACCAGATTGATAGGTGATATTTAATAGCCAAGCAAGTATCAAACTCCCACCAATTCGAACAACAAGAGTAGCGATAAGGTTTACACCAGCTTTTTTAGCAATCGCAGCTTCAATTGGTAAAGAGTGGGCAAGAAGCATCATGCTTCCTAGTATCGATACCTGAGCCACTGAGAGCGGCATGTCTAGATTAATGAATACAATCAAACCAGCGTAGATGTTGGTCAAAATAGTCGTTGCCCACACTAAACCGAGTTCTTTAGGTAGGCCGACTAATTCCATCATTGGGCTAAGCCACTCACTTAGTAGAACGATTCCACCCATTTCTTCGATGACTTTGATAATAATGATTATAGGAATCATTATTTTAAATAGAGTGAAAGTAACATCAAAAATATCTCGTGTTAGTTCCTTAAAAAAGTTTTGAACAGCTTGCATATATCTATTTCATTTCGCGTTTTTTATAAAGTGAGTTTACATGCTATAGGTGTTTCAGGATTTTCTTTTATACTGGTATTAGCACCTAAAATTTGTTATTTTTGAATAATAAAGAAATATAACTATGTAAAATTGATAGCAGAAGAAATTATGGAAATTGATCGAATTGATAGAAAAATCTTAGTCGCTCTGCAAAGAAATAATCGCATTCCAAATATTGAATTGGCGGAATTGGTTGGGTTATCCCCTCCCGCATGTTTAAAGCGTGTAAAGCGCCTTAGAGGGGAAGGAGCTATCATTGGTGATGTATCCATTATCAACCCTGAATTAGCAGGCAATACCATGACCTTAATTGTATCTGTAGAAATGGAGCGAGATAGGGCAGAAATTTATCAAGTGTTCCGAAAGTCAATATTGACAGCCCCAGAGGTGACACAGAGCTACCAAATTTCAGGCAGTTACGATTTTATGTTGGTCGTAACGGTGAAAGATATTCAGAGTTATGAACATTTTGTCGATCGTGTTTTGCATACTGATTTAAATATCCGTAAGTTCCATACTTCCGTATCTTTACGGACTGTAAAATTTAGTACTGAGATTGAGTTAGAAGAATAGCAATTAAACAAATATGGCGTATTCAAATAAGGTTAGAAATTGAAAAAAACTAGAACAGCTAGCCTTATTTAATTTGGCTATTGATAGTAAACTTTGCGCATATGATTTAATAAGCTTAATGTTCGCGATATTTCATTAGCCTCACTGATTCAATTTAGAGCGATGATTGAACAACAAAAAACTCACAAAGAAGTTCAATTTGAAATTACTCC
>OJGT01000063.1_pt1 | contig 26025 bp, 8 predicted proteins | sample 1595031 | NCBI WGS metagenome assembly OJGT01 (sample SAMN05416857, study PRJEB24817) | seawater metagenome | isolation source: Sea water | place: Canada:Atlantic | collected 2013-11 | reverse complement strand
GGGCTCGGAGATGTGTATAAGAGACAGAATTATAGCGTTTTTTATGATTTAAGAGGTGCTGTAAATTACTTGTTTTTACCACCTTGGCTAATAATTTCACGTGCCATAAGATCTGCTATATAGCCTGTTGGTTTATTGTCTTTTGTCGCTTTAGCAAAAATAGTTAGCAATGTTTGATAGATTTCTTCCACTTTTTTAATGGATTCTTCTTTACAGTAATCTTCCTCAAAAGAGATATTAATAATACCACCCGCATTAATGACATAATCAGGCGCATAAAGAATATTATGCTCAACAAGGGCTTGATCATGACGAGGCTCGGCTAATTGGTTATTAGCACATCCTGCAATGATACCTGCCTTTAAACGTTTGATAGTGTCATCATTAATACTAGCACCAAGGGCACAAGGGGCGTAAACATCAACATCTTGATCAATGATTTCATCTAAACCGACAATAGTGGCATTAAGTTCTGTTGCTGCTTTATCAAGTGCTGTTTGATTGATGTCAGTTACAAATAATTTTGCACCTGCTTTATGTAAGTGTTCACATAAACCATAACCAACACTACCCAAGCCTTGTACAGCGACTTTAAGCCCTGTTAGATCTTCACGGTTCAGTTTATATTTAACTGCAGCTTTTAAACCTAAATAAGTGCCTAAAGCAGTAAATGGGCCGGGGTCACCACTTTTGTTTATAGTTCCTGTAACAAAGGGAGTGACTGTATTAGCAATAGCAATATCAGCAGTGGTTATATTGACATCTTCAGCACTTAAGTAACGTCCATTTAATGCGTTTAATGCCTCACCAAATGCTTCAAATAAAGCGGTTGATTTAATTTTTTTAGCATCGCCAATAATGACTGACTTTCCGCCTCCCATATTCAGACCTGCCATTGCATTTTTATATGTCATTCCCTTTGATAAACGTAATGCATCAACGAGTGCTTCTTCATCGCTAACATAGTCCCACATTCTACAACCGCCAACTGCTGGTCCTAGTTTACTGCTATGCACAGCAATAATAGCTTTAAGGCCTGATGCATCATCACTACAAAAAACAACTTGTTCGTGATCATCAAAATCGGGTAAATCAAAAAAAGACATACTGAAAATTCTCCACTTCTTTTACGAAGAGTTATACCAATTCCATTAAATTTATTCCCACCTCAGAGCTATGTCAGAAGAGTTATAACAAACAAAATTTGTGTCGGTATAGTCGTTCTATATCTAACAGATTTGTGAAGTTATTGCTTTTCTGACAAGCTCCCAAGGGTGAGTTTAAAAGGCTTACATACTGTGTTATTGATTTTGACAAGGGAATAACCATTCTCTTCAATCAATGCCTTGTCTCTAAGCCTTTTAATTCTCGCTGAGTGGGAAATAACTTAATGGACTTGGTATTATGTAATAATTAAGTAAACCTTAGCATTTCGTTTTTCTGTTAACTAGCCGATGGCTGGTAATTTAAAATAGATAAGATAGGTGAAAGTGTTCAGTTATAAGTACAGGGAAATAATGAAAAACATGAGTTTATTTGGATAGCTGTATTATAAGAACTATCCTAATAGAGGTAAATTTATCTTCTCTTTTTTCGGGTAACTTGAGTTAATCTTTGGGTAATTTTTTTATTATGTTCATGATCATTAACTTGATAAATTCTTACTTGGTTTCGACCATTATGCTTTGAGTAGTAAAGGGCATGATCGGCATTATTAATCATTTGGTTATATTCCACTATATCACTATTGTCTGTTAAACCAATGCTGACGGTTAGTGTTAAGTTTTCAACGATAGCGGAAAAATTGTATTCTTCTATTGTTGTTCTTATAAGTTCACAAAAAGCCAATGCTTGCTCTTTATCTGAAGAAATAAGTAAGGTAAATTCTTCTCCACCCCAACGAGCAAGTTTTACCTGTTGTGAACAGCGAGGTATTAATTCTAATAAGATTTTGGCAAAAGTTTGTATCACTTGATCGCCAATAATGTGTGAATACGTGTCGTTTACTGCTTTGAAGTGGTCAATATCAATAATAGCTAATGATAAAGAGTTAGCGTGTGCTTTTGCTGCTTTAAAGTCGTTATCACACCATTCATCAAATGCTCGTCTATTTGATAGCCCTGTTAATTGATCGTGCACGGCTTGAAAAGCAAATAATTCTGTTTGTTTTTGTAAATCTAACGTTTGTTTTGCCACTAAACGTTTCAATTTTTCTTCTCTTTTTTGAAGTACAATCATTCGATAGCGATAAAAAAGATAGAGTAAAGAAAGTAACAGAACAATAAAAAACAGCTTGAATAATGGTGTTTGCCAATAAAAAGAGGGGATGTTAAAGGATAAGATTGCTTCTTGTTCTTGCCATTTACCATTAGGATATTTGGCGCGCATTTTAAAAGTATAAGTACCCGGGCTTAAATTTGTATACTCGGTGTATGTTTGACTATTTTTGTTTATCCAACTTGTATCAAAACCAATAAGTTGCGTTTGATATTGAATGTTTTCTGACATGAGATAACCTAAACCAGCATAATGGATTGTGACACGTGAAGCGCCTGCTAGTAGGCTAACTTGATTTAGCGATTGATACTGTTCGTTAAGTGTTAAAGGGTAGTCTTGATCATCAACAATGAATTGCTCAATAAATACAGGGAGCTCTTTTTCTGCCATTCGTTGTAGTCGCTGATGTGTTACTTGACTGACACCCTTTGCAGTAGCAAACCATACGCTGCCGTCTTTATGCAATGTTGCTGCAGGTGTAGAACCACCATTGGCTTGTGAACTTAATAAGCCAGCACCTTCATCAAAAATCTCAAAATTAATTTTTTTGTTTTGATCTGCTAAGGCTAGATTAATTTGCTCTCGAGTCACTTTAATTATACCGCGGTTAGAGCTAAGCCAGAATGTGTCATTATTGTCGATAATAACTTGAAATAGCTTATCAATAGGCAGACCATTTTTTCGACTGATTGCTTTCATTTTATTGGTTTTTAGATCTATTTGAATTAGCCCTCGATCGGTTGCTAACCAGATAGCATTGCTTTCTACATTAAATCCAAAGGCATACTCAGCATTAAATTCTTCATGTAAACGATAGGTTTGTAACATACCACTTTGATACGAAACTATGCCTATACCAGTACCAATCCAAATTCTTCCATTGGAGTCTTCAGTGAGGGCCATAATAAAATTATCAGGTAAGCCTGTTTGCTTATTAAAATGCCTAACTTCACCATTTTTTGTAATTTTAACTAGCCCTGATGAGGTACCAATCCAAGTGTTTTCTTTCGAGTCAAATAATAGTGATCTGATTTCATTACTAGGTAAACCTTGGTGTTTATCAAGAAAAGGCTGCATAACATTATCAACAACTTTATAAACACCACTATTGTATGTTCCAACTAATACTTGGTTATTTTTTCCCTGTGCTAGGCTTAAAACAGACTTTATAGAAGATGAGTTTTTCAAATAGTTTGTACTAGGTGAAATAGTGCTAATGTTTTTACCATGTAGCTTGTTTAATCCTTTGCTACTACCTATCCATAAACTGCCGTCACTATGTGATAAAACGGTTCGAATGTAATTACCGACTAAACCTTGGCTTGACGTTAATGTAATAAAAGGAGCTTCTCTTAAACGAAATAGGCCACTACTTGTACCAACCCAAATGCTTTCTTCTTTGTCTTGATAAAGTGAAGAAATACGGTTGTTAGGTAAGCCTTTGTTATCATCAAGTTTCTCTATACCATAATCACTTAAACGAAAAATACCGTGCTTTTGAGTGCCAAACCAAATGTCATTGTTTTTATCTTCAAGTAAGCTAGACACTTCTTCATTAGCTAAGCTAGGGTGAAGAAGAGTGAAGTAGCCTTGTTTAAAAATATATGCTCCTTGTTCTGTACCAACAATCAGTTCGTTATTGTGATTCAAAATCAATGAGTAAACAGGGGTGTTTGGTAAACCTAGGTGTCCGTCTATATGGCTAACAATAGTTTTGTTTTTTACGGAATATAAACCATTTTCTGTTGCTACCCATAAGGTGTTTTCAGCATCAATAAGTAGTTTAAATACCCTTAAATTATCAATAACTGTATCATCACGTTGAGTGACAATATCTCTATAAACCAACCCTTTTCCTTCGAGTGCTAGCCATATGTTTTTCTTATCATCAAAAATTGCATGATTGACCATAGTTGATGCACTAAATTGAGGTTGCCACTCACGATTTTTACGGATGGAGACACCACCTCTAGCGCCTGCAACGAGTAGTTCACCGTTAGCTGTTGGCGTTAAGTTTTTAACTGCTGAATCGGGTAATCCTGCTTTTGAACCACGGGTAAATAATTTAAATTCCCTGCCATTAAATCGGGCAAAGCCTTCCCATGTTGCTACCCACAAATAGCCATCACTCGTTTGAGTTAATGCATTAATGCCGTTATGGGGCAAACCATTACGGGTATTCCATGTTTGAGTGAAGTAATCATCTAATGGTAGCGGCTCTTTTTTTGAAGCATAACTAGAAAGAGGCAATAAAATACTGATTGTAATAAGTATATTTATTAGATGAGTAAATTTAAAAATCATATGGTTCAGCTAAAAAGGATCTTTTAAAATTTTATTAATTATCCACTGTCCATTATCAGCTTGTACCAGTGAAATCCGTTTGACGTCTTTTAGATGGCTATCTTGATAATACCCATCAAAATATAAGGTTATAGTTGCTTTGTGCTTAAACTGTTTCCTGATTTTTACACCACTGTCATCAGGTTTTATCTTAACTTTATCATAAGACATATTAAAAAGGTGGCGGCTAACAGCTTGTGATGATTTGTAATGTAATAGTAAACGCGCCAGTTTTTCATCGCATACGGAAGCTGCTTTTTTTACATCTTTTTCATTATAAAGGGCATCAAAGAAAGCTATCGCAACTAATTCAGGGTTGTTGATTTTGGTAATTTCTTCGTCGTCGCCACACGCAGAGAGTAGAAAAAGAGTAAATAAAATTAGGATGTTAACTTTAGTCATAACAAGGGTATTAGTGATTTAATTTTGTAAAGTTTTTTAAGCATAACTTAAATAGAGAAATAACAACACTTTCTTTTATATCTAAATAACAGGCAATAAAAAAGGTGCCTAAGCACCTTTTTAAAATTGATGTAATAAAAGTTAATTTATTGGATTAACTCTTTATCAGAGAAGCTGTCGCTAAATAAAGCGCTAGACAAGTAACGCTCAGCAGCGCTAGGTAAAATAGCTACAATTATTTTGCCTGAGTTTTCAGGAAGTTCAGCAAGACGCTTAGCTGCAACAACAGCTGCACCAGATGAAATACCTGCAAGAATACCTTCTTCTTTCATTAAGCGGTGAGACATCGCCATAGAGTCATCATTTGATACTTGTTCTACGCCATCAATTACACTTAAATCTAGGTTACCAGGAATAAAACCAGCACCAATACCTTGAATTTTATGTGGACCAGGTTGTAACTCTTTACCTGCTAGTTTTTGGCTAATAACAGGTGAGTCAGTTGGCTCAACAGCAATACTTTGTATTGCTTTGCCTTGTGTTAATTTTATATAACGACTTGTACCTGTAATTGTTCCACCAGTACCAACACCAGCAACAAAAATATCAACTTTACCATCGGTATCATTCCAAATTTCTGGTCCAGTCGTTTTTTCATGAATGGCAGGGTTTGCTGGGTTTTCAAACTGTCCTAAAAGTACGTATTTTTCAGGATTTGAATCTTTAATTTCTTGTGCTCTTGCAATCGCACCATTCATGCCTTTTGCACCATCAGTTAATTCAACTTTTGCACCAAGTGCAGAAAGCAATTTACGACGCTCTAAGCTCATAGTGCTAGGCATAGTTAAGGTAATGCCATACCCGCGAGCAGCAGCAACAAAAGCAAGGGCAATGCCGGTATTACCACTGGTTGGCTCAACAATTTCTTTGCCTGGTGATAAAAGACCTTTTTCTTCAGCATCCCAAACCATGTTAGCGCCAATACGGCACTTAACACTTGAACTTGGATTTCTTGCTTCTATTTTGGCATACACTGTTGCTGTAGGAGTGCCATCACTATTTTTACTAGCAATAACGCGGTTTAGTTTTACCAAAGGTGTATTACCAATGGAGGTTGAATTATCTTCAAATATATTAGACATGCTGAAATCCTATGGGCTATTTTGAACTCTCTTGAGTATACCTACTAAGATAGTCTCTTATTGCAAAAAAAGAAGTGATATTTTGTTATAACTTATATGCATTTATGGAATAGATAAATGCTTTTATAGTACTTTTTATAAAATAAAGTTTATAAAATAAAGTTTATAAAAAGTACTATAAATAACTATTAGACGTTTTTAAAGTTTTGATGCCTAGTTTTATTTCGCTACCAAAACTTTACCTTCTATACGCCTATTTATTTTATGGGCTTCAAATACGTCCGCCAAATCAAGTAACTGTTCTTCACCATAACCAATAGCAGAAAGGCGACTACCATCAATAGCATATCCATTCATTAGAATTCTCATAATTTCATTTGCACGCTTTTGTGATAGTTTTTTATTGTAAGCTGAACTACCTTGGCTAGAAGTATGCCCTTCAATGATTAATGATGTTTTTGGGTATTTCTTAAGAAAATTAGCAACTCGCTCAATTTTTGGAAAATATTCTTCTTGTACTGTATATTGATCATTTTCAAAATTCACTAATAATGAAATGGTAACAGTGCCTTCTTTTATCGGTTCCATCTTTGTATAAATAGTACAGCCATATTGATCTACTTTATTTCCTTTTGGTGAATTAGGACATTGATCATGCTTATCTAAAACTAAGTCATTATCCCCATCAAGTTTCATTTGCTCTAATGTGTTGAGATTTACTTCTGATAGTTTTTGTTTTACAGACGTTATCTCTCGTTCAATAGTGCTTTGTGTACCTTGTTCGGCATTGGCTAATTTCATTGTTGTTATAAATGTACAACTTGTAATAAGTAATACTCTAAAAAAGTTAGATGTATGCATAAGGGTGTCAGTTATTCCGTTGAATAAAAAATAATACCTAAATGACTGATAATTAATTTGGCATAATTAAAAGTATTTCAGATAGGGTTCTTAATATATGTGATTAACAAGTACTCAATTTTGTGAACGCTCTATATTTTATCTTTGTAACGTTAAGAACAGAGATGTTTTCTCATGCTCTTATTTGAAAACTTGTACACGTGGTGGGCATAATAGTGATTCAATTCAGTACTATAGTCAAATATTTAATGTGTACTCTTGTTCAAGAACAGTTCTTTAAGTATTTAGTTAATACTCTTTAATTTGTCAGGCTCGCTTTCGTTTATTGACCTAAAATAGATAAACTTAAATATTATTGTAAAGTTTTAGTAAAAATATTGTTTATCAGAGATATCTTTATTAGTATGTTGCCTTTCAATATTTATCATTGAATTAAAATAGTTTATTTTTAGTAAGTTATGATGGATTTCTCTTGTTATGAATGCATTAAAATTTATTTGAAAAAGATAGATTAATCGAGTTCATAATTAAAAATTATAATTGTTTAATTGTAATTAACTAAACATAGGATATGTGACATTGTATTTTTCAAAAGCTTTCAAGCTAAAAAGTCTGTCTTTAATTTTTTGTTTTTCTGCCTCTAATGTACAAGCACTAACGGTAGAAGAAGGTATTAAGCAAGTACTTTCAACTCATCCCGTTGTGCAAGAAAGGTTAAAAAATTATCGAGCAACGGTACAAGATCTAAGCATTGCAGATTCAGCATACTTTCCTAAATTAGATCTCGTTTCTACTGTTGGCCGCGCTAGAACTAAGTCTCGTATTACCGCATTTAATACCGAAGATTATAACTTTTATGAAAACTCATTAATTTTTACTCAAAATTTATTCGCCGGATTTAGCACTACAAATCAGGTCGACTTTCAACATCAACGCATTTTAGCTGCCGCTAATAATTATATTGAAAAATCAAATGATGTTGCTTTAAATTTGGTTAATGTTTATATCCAGGTGTTATTTAATCAAGAATTACTCGTGACATCGAAAGAGAATATTGAAAATAATCAGCAAATATTTGAGAAAGTTGAAGTGCTTTATGAAAATGGTCAAACGACTCTTTCTGAAGTAGAAAAAATACAATCCTCATTGGCATTAGCTCAAAGTAATTATGTTGTGCAAGAAAACAATTTAATGGATGCTCGCTTTAATTTACAGCGTGTATTGGGGTATTTACCGCAAGTAGAATCATTATCTAAACCTATTTTTGATACAGAACTGCCTGAAACACTTAAGCAAGCAGCGAATATAGCCATTCTACATAATCCTTCAATATTGACGAGTAATCATAACGTTAATGCTGCTCATTTACTGCATAAAGAACGTAAGCACAGTTACTATCCTCAAGTAGATTTTCAATTAAGTCACAACTTGAATGATAACAGTAATACTTATGGTGATCTTTATGGAGGAAAAGTTAATGAAACACGTGCTGGTATCACCTTAACTTGGAATTTATATACAGGGGGAGCTGATAGAGCAAAAGTTCAGCAACAAGTCAGTGCTATTAATCAAGAATATCAAATTCGTGATGAACTACGTCGTCAAGTTGTTGAAAGTTTAGAGTTAAGTTGGTCAGCTTATATCATGTTAGATAAGCAATTATCTTTACTCCATAAATATCGTGACTTTAGTCGCTCAACATTAGAGCACTATGAAGAAGAATATGATTTTGGTCGAAGAACCTTGCTTGATTTACTTGCTGCGCAAAATGACTTTATTGGTGCTAAAAATGAAATAATCACCGCACAATATAATCATTTATTTGCAAAGTATCGAATTCATGACGCTATGGGAACTATGCTAGTTGCTGTATTAGGTGATGATGATTCATATCTTAAAAAAGTGGGACTGGATAGAAATAATACCGACGTAGAAGAAGAGCTAGACTCATTACCTCAAGAAGTCCCTGAAACGTTTATGGATTATTCTACCAATTGGATTAATACCAAGAAATAATGAGTTGTGCATTTACTCATCTGGAATGTTATTTTATTTGAGTAAATACAGTTTTGGACTATAAAATGCATGAAATAAAAATGCCATTCACCCCCCATTAAATAGCAGTATAGATGACAAATAGTAATATACCTTCGGTTGAAATAGATAGTTTGTTAAGTATACTTTTACTTTTTTGTAAAACGTATCATCAATCGACTTCGGCAGAGTATCTTACTGAAGGGTTGCCTGTTGATCCATCAGGTGCAGCGCAGTTATTTTCAATAGATAAAGCGAAAGGTTTATTTTCACGAGCAGCAGCTAGAGCTGGTTTATCATCGAGCTTAATTGAACGTCCATTAGACAAAATATCACCATTACAGTTACCTATCGTTTTACTGTTAAAAAATCAGCAAACCTGTATTCTCGATTCATTTTCTGCAGATAGAAAACAAGCTAAGGTAATAATCTCTGCTGACGATGCTAATGAGCAGTGGGTTGATACAGATGTTCTGGCTTCACAATATTTAGGCTTTGCTTTTTTACTGAAGAAAAAATACGTTCATGATAAAGCTGAAGTACGCACATTAAATCTTGAAAAAAAACATTGGTTTTGGAGTAGCTTACGTTACTCAAAGTCACTGTATCAGGATGTTTTTTCAGCTTCATTACTCATCAACCTATTTGTATTAGCCACGCCGTTATTTACGATGAACGTTTATGATAGGGTGATACCTAATAATGCGATGGAGACGTTGCATGTTTTTGCTATCGGTGTTTTGCTTGTCTATTTATTAGATGTATTCCTTAAATTCACTCGAACAAACTTGCTTGAAAAAGCGGCTAAAAAAAGTGATGTCATCATTTCTTCAATTCTTTTTGAAAAAGTGCTTGGGCTAAAAATGGCTGACGTCCCAAAATCTGTAGGCTCTTTTGCAAGTAGCCTTAAAGACTTTGATTCAATTCGTTCTTTTCTAACCAATTCAACAATGACAGCGCTGATTGATTTACCTTTTGCAATACTTTTTATCGCTGTTATTTTTTATATTGGTGGTATTATTGCTCTAGTACCGCTGACAATAATGCTATTGATTTTAATTTTTGCCCTAATGAAACGTAAAGCATTATATGAGCAAATAGCGAGTAGTCATGAAGCCGCAGCAAGAAAAAACTCAATATTAATCGAAACATTACAAAATATTGAAACCATTAAAACGCAAGTAAAAGAAGGAAATACGCAGTGGCTTTGGGAAGAAGCATGTGGAGAAATAGCTAACAAGGGTTTAAAAACTCGTGAAATGACAGCATCAATAACCACTATTACTTCATTTTTAGTGCAGTTAAATACTGTGTTTGTCATCATTATTGGTGTTTATTTAATTCAAGATCTAGCACTTACGATGGGTGGCTTAATTGCCACAATGATTTTGTCCTCTCGTTGTGTTGCTCCTATGGGGCAAGCCGCTACATTAATTAGTAACTATGAAGATGCTAAGGCCTCTTTTAATTTACTTGATAATTTAATGACACAACCGTCAGAGAGAAGTAATGAAAAAGCTTTTATTAAGCTTGATAAAATCAGCGGAAAAATAGAATTTAAAGATGTTACCTTTACCTACCCAGATGCAGAAACCCCCGCATTAAAAAATGTGTCTTTTATCATCGAAGCAGGGGAAAGAGTTGCTATTATTGGTCGAATAGGTTCTGGAAAAAGCACCATTGAAAAATTAATACTTAAATTATATGAGCCAGATGAAGGCAGTATATTTATTGACGGACTCGATATAAATCAACTTGATCCTGCACAGTTAAGACAAAATACTGGTTATGTTGCACAAGATATTCAACTGTTTAAAGGTACGTTAAAAGATAATATCCTCGGGCGTTTAACCCATATAACCGATCAACAATTATTGGATACTGCTCAATTGAGTGGTGTTGCCGAGTTTGCTCATCGACACCCTAAAGGTTATCAAATGCCAATTGAGGAACGTGGTTTAGGGCTATCCGGTGGTCAACGGCAATGTGTTGGTATTGCCAGAGCTTTTTTACTGAATCCTCCTATTATGCTTCTTGACGAACCAAGTAGTAACTTGGATCAATCGAGTGAATCTGAATTAATAACTAAACTCAAAAGCAATTTAACAGATAAAACAACTTTATTAATTACTCATAAGTTAAATTTATTAACTTTAGTTGAAAAGGTTATTGTAATTAAAGAGGGGCAAGTTTATCTCAGTGGGGATAAGACACAGGTATTAAACCATTTATCTAATCCACAGCATGCTACGGCTAAAGAGGGTGATAATGCTTAATATCAAAAATACCCTCACCAAGAATAAGCTAAAAGATCAACAAAATAGTCATGCTATTAGCGATGCTGATTTAGCTTATATGCATAGTCTGAGTGAAGCTGTTCTTGAACACCAACCTCAACGTGTTCGTCGAGTTTTAGTCTTTTGGATTATAACCGTTTTTCTATTTATTCTTTGGTCTACTTTTGCTGAAATTGATGAAATAGCAAGAGGTCCGGGTAAAATTGTTCCTAGTGGTGAAAACCAAATATTACAAAACCTTGAAGGGGGCATTATTGATGAAGTGCTTGTTAATAAAGGTGACGTGGTAACAGCAGGACAAGTGTTACTTAAGCTGACTAACCAAAAAACTGCTTCTTTATTTGAAGGTCAAACTATTAAAAATATGGAGTTGCAAGCAAAATTATTGCGACTTAATGCGCAAACTAATAATTATGACTTTATTATACCGAGCGATATACCAGAAATATCATTACCACTTTTTGAGCGAGAAAAAAGCTTATACTTAACCAATGTAAGTCAGTTTGATACGCAGCAGCAAGTTTTACAGCAAAAATTAAATCAACGAAAGCATGAGCTTAATGAAGTAAAAGTACATATTAAGCATTTTAGTTCTGCACTGGAATTGATTAAAGAAGAAGTAAGAATCACAGAACCTGTTGTACTAAAAGGTGTAAAGCCTAAAGTAGAGTTTATTAAGCTAAAGCGTGAACAAAATACAATTGAAGAGCGTTACTACTCAGCAAAAATATCTATCCCACGATTAGAAGCGGCAATTAACGAAGCAGAAAATAATTTAGCAGCTTTAGAATATCAATCACAAAGTAAACTTAAACAAGAAATCAATGAAGTCACGGCAGAATTAGAGCGAATAATTGCAAGCAATAAAGCGCTAACTGATGAAACTCAACGCTCCTTTGTTCGCTCTCCAAGTAATGGAATTATTCAATCAATTTTTGTACACACAATTGGTGGTGTAGTTAAGCCCGGTGATAATCTTATCGAACTAGTTCCTAGTGATGATGTGCTTTGGGTCGAAGTAAAGCTAAAACCAGCCGACATCGCTTTTATTTATCCAGGACAAAAAGCTATCGTCAAGTTTACGGCATATGACTTTTCAATTTACGGCGGGTTGGCTGGAGAAGTTGTTAAAATAAGTGCTGATACTAAAACTGATCGCCAAGAGAACACGTTCTACACCGTGCATATAAAAACAAAACAGAGCTTTTTAGGTAATAGTGAATCCCCATTAAAAATAATACCTGGTATGACTACCAGTGTTGATATTATTACGGGAAAAAAGACAGTTCTAGATTACATTTTAAAACCTATTCTAAGAGCTACTTACTACACGTTCAGTGAACGTTAATTACGAATATTAAAAAATTTCAACACAGTATATGGCTATAGAAAATGTCATATCACTACAGTAGATAAAAGGATTACCATGAATAAAATTATTGGCTATGTTAAAGAAATTATCGGCAATTTCAATGCAACGAATAATCTTGATGGTAGTTCAAGGGAGCTAGAACTCAATGATCCTATATACGAGGGTGATTTTGTTGAAGGTCTAGATGAAGACGGAAAAATTATAATTGGTTTTCAGGACAATTTAGAAGAGATTTTCCTTGCTGGTAATGATGGACTATTGTTTGATGCTGCGCTGTTAGATGCCAAGTTTGATATGACAGATATTGATATTGAAGGTATCGAAGAGGAAAATGAAGACGACTCAGATGAAGCTGATGAGGATGACGAAGAAGCACCTTCAGCAGGTGAAGAAGACTTAAAAGATGGAGAAGGTGATACGGGTGGCATTGCAGCTCGTACAGGTGGTGCTACAGATGTTAACTCTGAGCTAAGCACCGCTACTTTTGTCCGCCAAGAACCAGAGCCACTGCAAGATGGCAATGAAAAAATAGAAAGTCATGGCTCTTTTTCTATATCACAACCAACAATCATAACTTCATCAGATAATGCAACGTTTACCCCAACAGAGCCGATTGTTGAGCCCGTAGTTCCTCCGGTTATAATAACTCCTCCACCACCAGTAATAGTACTACCTCCAGCACCTACACAGGTAGAGCCTCCTAAGCTAATTGATGATGTTCCTGAAGCTGTTGAAGACTTTAATAGTATCGCTGAAGACAGTCAGTCAAACACTATTGCTGGAAATGTTTTTGATAATGATGATATCGGCCTTAATATTCCTGATTTCCCTGTTACCGCCATTAATGGTGTTGAGGTGGGAAATGAAATAGAAGGAGAATATGGCACCATTATTCTTAATCAAGATGGCAGCTACACTTATCAGCTATTTAATGATGACTTAGTGGTACAAGAATTGACTGCTGGTGAATCTTTAACAGATATTTTCACCTATACCATTACCGATCTTGATGGGGATTCTGCGACATCAACCTTAACTATTAGTATTGATGGAACTGACGATGGCGTTAGTTTAACTCTTCCTGATAATCTTGGTGGGCTAGGTGGTAGTGAAGAGCAAGTTTTTGAATCATCTTTAGCTGACGGTAGTACGCCAAATGACGGTAATATTGTTAATAGTCATTTTAGTCTAGTCGCTCTAGATGGCCTCCAAACCTTGGTTGTAGCGGGCGTAAGCGTTGATGTTGCTGACTTAGAAAACAGCACAGCATCACCTATTGCCATCACAACCACAGCTGGCACGATTGTGCTTAATGGTTATGATATGGCAGCTGATGGCACCATTACAGTAGATTACACCTACACCTTAACCGACAATCAAGATCACAGCGTCGGTACGGTCAATGATGATATCACTATTGAAGTGATTGATACCGATGGCGACAGTACTAGTGATGTTTTAAATATCAGTATTGTCGATGATGTGCCGACTGTATTAAGTGATAGTAATACCATTAATGAAGACAGCCTCAGTGTGACTGGTGATGTCTTTACTAACGATACTTTGGGAGCGGATCAAACCGCTACGCCAATCACCGGTATTGCATCGGGTAGTGGCACCAGTGATGTGGTGGGGCAACTCAATACTAGCGTGAGTGGTAACTATGGCGCGGTGGTATTACAAGCCGATGGCAGTTATGTCTACTCACTTGATAACACCAACTTAGCAGTACAAGGTTTAACGGCAGGGGAGTCACTAACCGACACCTTTACGTATACCCTCACCGACAGTGATGGCGATACGGCCACCACCACCTTAACCCTTACCATTGACGGGACAGATGATGGGGTAAGCCTCATTATTCCAGGTAATGTAGGCCCTGCCGGTGGTGATGAAGAGCAAGTCTTGGAGTCAGGCCTCACTGATGGTAGTACGCCAAATAATGACGATGTGGTGAACAGTAGCTTTAGCATCACGGCATTGGATGGTTTAGACTCACTTCGTGTCAATGGCACGGATATTAACGCAGCGGCATTAGCAAATAGCGCCACAACACCGGTCACCATTACCACCACCATTGGCGCACTGGTCGTTAATGGCTACGTGATGGCAGCTGATGGCAGCATCACGGTGGATTACACCTACACCTTAACCGACAATCAAGATCACAGCGCCGGTACGGTGAATGATGATATCACTATCGAGGTGATTGATACCGATGGTGACAGTACCAGTGATGTTTTAAATATCAGTATTGTCGATGATGTGCCAACGGTGTTGGCGGACAGTAATACTATCAATGAAGACAGCATCAGTGTGACTGGCGATGTCTTCACTAATGATACCTTGGGCGCTGACCAGACATCTACGCCGATCACCGGTGTTGCCTTTGGCAGCAGTGGCAGTGATGTGTCAGGGCAAATCAATACCAGTGTAAATGGTAACTATGGCGCGATAGTACTACAAGCGGATGGCAGTTATGTCTACTCACTTGATAACACCAACTTAGCAGTACAAACCTTAACTACAGGTGAATCGTTAACTGAAACCTTTACGTATACCCTCACCGACAGTGACGGTGATACCGCGACGACAACCTTAACCCTTACCATTGACGGGACAGATGATGGGGTGAGCCTCATTATTCCAGATAATGTAGGCCCGGCCGGTGGTGATGAAGAGCAAGTGCTTGAGTCTGGCTTAGCTGATGGTAGCTCGCCGAATGATGATGATATTCTCAACAGCAGCTTTACGCTAACGGCCTTAGATGGTCTAGCCTCACTTCGTGTCAATGGCACAGATATTAGCGCCGCGGCATTAGCAAACAGCGCCACAACACCGGTCACCATTACCACCACCATTGGTACCCTAGTCATTAATGGCTACGCGATGGCAGCTGATGGCAGCATTACCGTGGATTACACCTATACGTTATCGGACAATCAAGATCACAGTAGTAGCACGGTGAATGATGACTTTACGCTAGTGGTTACGGATACTGATGGTGACATGATTACTGATGTACTTAACATCAGTATTGTCGATGATGTGCCGACTGTCCTAAGTGACAGCAATAGCATTAATGAAGACAGTGTCAGTGTGACTGGCGATGTTTTTACCAATGATACCTTGGGAGCAGATCAAACTGCTACGCCGATCACCGGTGTTGCCTTTGGTAGCACGACCAGTGATGTGGTGGGACAACTCAATACTAGCGTGAGTGGTAACTATGGCGCGGTAGTGCTACAAGCCGATGGCAGTTATGTCTACACTGTGGATAACACCAACTTAGCAGTACAAGGCTTAACGGCAGGGGAGTCATTAACCGACACCTTTACGTATACCCTCACCGACAGTGATGGCGATACGGCGACGACGACCTTAATCATTACTATTGACGGGACGGATGATGGGGTGAGCCTCATTATTCCAGATAATGAGGGCCCTGCTGGTGGTGATGAAGAGCAAGTGCTTGAGTCTGGCTTAGCTGATGGTAGCTCGCCAAATGATGATGACATACTTAACAGTAGTTTTACCCTCACTGCGTTAGATGGGCTGCAAACCTTGGTTGTGGTGGGCACAAATATTGATGTCACTGATTTAGAAAATAGCACCATGTCACCGATTGCTATCACCACCACCGCAGGCACGATTGTGCTTAATGGTTATGATATGGCAGCTGATGGCACCATCACGGTGGATTACCGTTATACTTTAACGGGCAATCAAGATCACAGTGCCGATACTGTCAGTGATGATATCACTATCGAAGTGATTGATACCGATGGTGATACCACAAGCGATGTCTTAAATATTAATATTGTTGATGATGAGCCCGCTGCATTGATGGATAGTAATACCATCAATGAAGACAGTGCGAGTGTCAGTGGTGATGTCTTCACTAACGATACCTTGGGTGCTGACCAGACATCTACACCGATCACCGGTGTTGCATTTGGCAACAGTGGCAGTGATGTGTCAGGGCAAATCAATACCAGCGTGAGTGGTAATTATGGCACTATCATATTGCAAGCCGATGGCAGTTATGTCTACGCTCTGGATAACACGAACTTAGCGGTACAAACCTTAACTACAGGTGAGTCGTTAACCGACACCTTTACGTACACCCTCACCGACAGTGACGGTGACACGGTCACTACCACTTTAACCCTTACCATTGACGGTGTTGATGATGGGGTGAGTCTTATCATTCCTGATAATGTAGGCCCAGCAGGCGGTGATGAAGAACAGGTGCTTGAGTCTGGTTTAGTCGATGGCAGTTCACCAAATGATGACGACATACTTAACAGTAGCTTTAGCATCACGGCATTGGATGGTTTAGCTTCTATTAACTTAAATGGCACGGTCATTAGTGCTGCGGCATTAGTAAACAGCGCCACATCACCGATTACCATTACCACCACCATTGGCACCTTGGTCGTTAATGGCTACGCTATGGCGGCTGATGGCACCATTACCGTGGATTACACTTATACGTTAACGGACAATCAAGATCACAGTAGTAGCACGGTGAATGATGATATCACGCTGATTATTACGGATACTGATGGCGACAATAGCAGTGATGTACTTAACATCAGCATTGTTGATGATGTGCCTACCGCCAATGATGATATTACGCGCACGTTAAGTGAGGGCGGTAATTCGATTTCAGGTAACGTGATTGATAATACAACGGATGATAATGGTGATGATGTATTAAGCGCCGATAGAGCGACTGAAATTACTGCTTTTACCTACACTAATGAAGCCGGCAATGTTGTTGCGGGGACATTAGGCGTCGCCCTTGATAGCCAGTATGGCACATTAACCGTTAATGCTAATGGCAGCTGGACATACACCTCAGATACGACGGAAGATCATAGCGCTTCAGAATCATTAACAGAGTCATTTACTTACACATTAAGTGATAGTGATGGTGACTCTGATACCGCGACGCAGAGTCTTACCGTAACGGATGGGGTTATAACGATTAATAACCCTGATGTTTACGTCTATGAAGGTAGTTCGGCTGTTACTTTTGATGGCAGCGCTAATTATGATAAATCACAAGGAAATAGCGCTCAAGATACAACAAGCACGCTTACACATAAATTAGATTTTACTACCGGTGGTGATCTTGCCGATATTGTTTCTTTTACCTTCAACGGAAGCACTGAAACTATTGCTTCTGGTAGCTCTGCTACTATCGTTGATGCGAATAAAGGCACATTAACGGTTCACTCTGATGGCACTTGGAGTTATATACCGCCAGTGACATTCGTGCATGACCCAGCAGATGGCGTAAACAACTTTGTCACGACGTTTACTTATAAAGTGAATGATACTGATGGTGATGAAGCTACGGGCAGTCAAACGATACGCGTTGATGATACGTTACCTATTGTACAGTCTGCTACAAATACCAGCCTAGACGAAGAAAACTTAGCCGACGGCAGTAATACCAATTTAGTTGCGTTAACACAAACCGGCACCATCAGTGCAACACAAAAAAGTGGCGCAATAGAGATCACTTTTTCTGATACGCAGGCCGCCTTAGATACGTTGATAACGAATGGCCTCTCTTCAAGTGATAACGGGATAACTTACAGTGTTAGTGGTGATGGGTATACCTTAACGGCCAGTGCGAATATTAGTGGCGTTGATACCAATATCTTTATCGTTACTATCACGAACCCAACAGACGTCAGTACAGTGGGTTATGAAGTACAATTACTAAGACAGCTTGACCATGAGTCAGCGGTAGTCGTTGGTGATGATATTGTCATGAATTTGGCCATTAATATTACCGATGATGATGGTGATATTGATAGCACAACCTTTAACGTTACTATTGTTGATGATGAGCCTACTGCCAATGATGATATTACCCGTACGTTAAGTGAGGGCGGTAATTCGATTTCGGGTAACGTGATTGATAATACGACGGATAATAATGGTGACGATGTATTAAGCGCCGATAGTGCGACTGAAATCACTGCCTTTACCTACACTAATGAAGCCGGCAATGTTGTTGCGGGGACATTAGGTGTTGCTGTTGATAGCGAATATGGCACATTAACCGTTAATGCTAATGGCAGTTGGACATATACCTCTGATGCGACAGAAAATCATAGCGCTTCAGAATCATTAACGGAGTCATTTACTTACACATTAAGTGATAGTGATGGTGACTCTGATACCGCGACGCAGAGTCTTACTGTAACGGATGGGACTAATCCAAGTATTGATAATACAAACAATGCGACAGTTATTGTCTATGAAGGTAGCTCAGCAGTTACTTTTGATGGCACCAATAATTATGATAAATCTCAAAGTAACAGTGCGCAAGGTACAACAAGCACGCTCACACATAAATTGGACTTTACTGCTGGCAACGATAACGCAGGTATAGTTTCGTTTACGTTTGATGGTACTACGCAAGTTATCGCTATCGGCAGTTCTGCTACGATAGCTGATAATGATAAAGGCACGCTAACGGTTCATTATGATGGCACTTGGAGTTATACGCCACCAGCGACATATTTGCATGTCGATGCCAATGGCGTAAACAACTTTGCAACGACGTTTACCTATGAAGTCAGTGATACTGATGGTGATGAGGTAACAACAGGCAGTCAAAGCATACAGGTTGATGATACGTTACCAGTTTTAGACTCAACAACTAATACAAGTATAAATGAAGCAAACTTAGCATCTGGGAGTAATCCTATTGTATCTGAGGTGACGAAAACAGAAGATATTGGTGTGACACAGGAAAGCGGTGCAATAGATATCACTTTCTCTGATACGCAGACAGCCCTAGATACGTTGATAACGAATGGCTTATCTTCAAGTAGTAATGATATTAGTTATAATATTAGTGGTGATGGTCATACCTTAACAGCGAGTGCAACTATTGATGCCGTAGTCACAAGTATATTTGTTGTAACGATTACTGATCCTACCGATGCGAGTGAAGTGGCTTATGAAGTTGAATTATTAAGACAGCTTGATCATGAGTTAGCAGTGGTCGTTGGTGATGATATTGTCATGAATTTAGCCATTAATATTGCCGATGATGATGGTGATAAAGATGGCGCAACATTTACTGTTACTATTGTGGATGATGCACCACCAGCAAATATAGCTATGACTGTTAATGAAGATAGTACTTCGGGCATTGCAGAAAATACAATTACTACTCATGCTGATGCTACACAAGCCAATACTGTTATTAGTACGGGCGCTGCTTTCGGTAGTGCAGTGATTAACCTCGATGGAACGTTAACCTATGTTCCTGATGGCAATTTCAGTGGTGAAGATACGCTTGTTTATACAACAACATTAGATGATGGTAACACCTTTACTACAACTGTTACGGTAACGGTAACCCCTATTGCCGACGCACCAACAGCTCTTGTAGATAGTAATGCAATAGTAACAGAAGAAGATACTGTAATTGCATTAGGTTTAAATGCACCAACACAACCTGATAGTACCGATGCTAGTCACCCAGCAGTTGATGATATGGATAATCCAGAGCTATATGGTGTTATTACCTTAACAGGCATTCCTAACGGTGCCATGTTAAATACAACTCCGGTTCATACTGCGGATGGCTCACCAATTACTATTGTGCTGAGTGATGGTGATCATGTCACAGGAACGACAGGTGACCTAACAATGACGGTTGCAGAATATGAGAGTATGCAAATCACTCCACCATTGGATAGTCATGCTAATATTTCGATTACAGTGAGTGTTAGCAGTTATGAAGTAGATAATAACGGCGATATTATTTCGGGAGTTTCCCCTGCACCAGCAACAGCAACCGTTGCTATTGATGTACAAGCGGTTACCGATACAGTTTCCCTAACCTATACCGATAATACAACAGCTAAATCAATTACTATTGATGAAGATACTTCTTTTGATTTAAGTGCATTATTGGATGAGAGTTTTGGCGATAATTCTGATCTTTCAGAAACCTTTACTTATGAATTATCAAATGTACCCGTTGGCACTATTGTAACCATTGACGGAACGCCAGAAACGGTAACATCAAGTGGTATTGTGTCCGTGTCTTTTACAGGCGCAACAACGCCGACTATCAGTATATCGCCACTGAAAGACTTTAGTGGTGATATACCTTCGATAACAATTACCTTAAAGGCGATTGATAGTGATGATGATTCTACGGATGCGGCACCACTTATATCCCAAGAGAGTTCATCTGTAACATTAAACCTATATGTTAATCCTATTGCTAACGATGTTGCACTTAGCTCACCTGCAGCTGAACCTGAAGATACACCTGTTGCTTTCTTAACTAATTTAACAATTACTGATGTTAGCAATGATGGCGATGCAAATGATGGTGATACCAATGGCAATGATCGTATTACCGAAATTACTATTGGCAATTTAGATGCTGGTTTTGAGCTAACCACTGCTGATGGCACTAATATATATACAGCAATGGGTGATGATAGTACTTATACATTAACTATTGGAAATACAACAAACCTTGCTACCAATACGTTTACTATAGAAGATGCCACGGGCATTTTACTTGACAGTCATCAGGCGCATAGTAGTGCAGATATCTCATTAGATATCACTATAAAAGCAATTGATTCTCAATCGGTTAATGGCAGTGTGGTTAATTCTGCAGAGTCAACAACAGAATTTACTGCGGCAAATGGTAATCCACTTACCATTGAAGTCACAGCTGTTAGCGAAACAAAATTAACTAACACTGATGATGCAAATGGTAATGACGTGACTAGCCAAGGTAGCCATACTTATATGGCACATGCGGATGAAGATACTTGGATCGATCTTAATGCACTTGATAGTGGCTTTGCATTATCAGCAAGTAACGAAGATGATGAAAACACAGGTATCGATGGTGCTTCAGAAGTAACAATGATAAACCTTTCTAATGTGGCAGTGGGCTCAATGTTTACTGTTGATGGAGGCACAACGGTATTAACAGTAACTGATAGTGCAGCAGGTATTGATATCCCTCTTGCTAACTTAGGCACATTAGAGTTTATGCCGGTAGCACAGTTTAGTGGCACAGTAACTATACACATGGCAGTAAAAACAACTGACTATGATGAAGATGATAATGCAGCAAGTACTACCGTAACTTCTGCTCCTGATATTTTAATATTAGAAATTGATCCTGTAGCAGATAACGTGACTTTAGCGATTAAACAAGCTTCAGGTAATGAAGATGATGGGCGTAGTGCTGGCAACAACACCAGTAATTCTGCTGATGCAACCACGATAAATGATGCAGCTAATGGTATTGCTTTAGATATAACTACTACCAGTGATGACACTGATGACAGTGAAACCTTTGTTGTAACAATCAGCGATATTCCTGATGGCGGAGAGATTTATTACAATGGCACACTTATGCATAGTGCTAGTGGTGTTGATACAAATGTAAGTGATGGAGTCTCAAGTGCAATAACCGCAATTAATGATGCGGGGGCAACTTGGTCACTCAAAATTGAAAATTTTGATAGTAATGCCACGTTAACTTTCATTCCTACACATAATGATAACAGCGATCATACTTTAAGTGTTTCTGCTTATACCGTGGATGGTGCCGACGACTCTATATCATCAGCACAAACGCTCGCTATTGATGTTAATGTTAAAGGGGTAGCTGATATTCCAGGTAACACTGAACTTAATCAATTTGATGCTGATGGTAACATTGACGCGGGAGGTGACTTTAATTACGTCACGTCAGAGGCAACACTTGATAGCGGAACTAATCAGTTTGCTTTTCAAGAGGTTTATCAATCGGCCAACACCCTAGACTCGTATGATGCAGACGGTTCAGAATCATTAACAATGATTATTACAGGATTAGATAGTCAATTTAGTATTGAAAATGCGACGTTCATGGGAGGAACAGGAGCAGATAGACAATGGATCTTTAATGTTGATGATATTGCCAATATTGAAGTGAACTCTCCTGTAAACTTTAGTGGTGAAGTTGATTTAACGGTAAGATATATCACTACAGAAAGTGATGGAGATAATGCAACATTTCCTGCTGAAAGTATAAAAATATTGGTAACACCAAGTGCAGAAGCAAGTATCAATAGCAGCAAAACAGTCGATGAAGATCAGTTAACGTTACTTGATTTCAGTATTAATTATCAGAATGACGATTCAGATGAAACTATTGATGCTATTTATATAAAGAAAGATGACGTTGATAACGGTGATTTTACTTTGTATTTAGGGGCTAGCACAGCTGTAACACTTGATGCTGCGGTAGGAGTTAATGCTAATGTCAGTCTAATCAGCATCGGTGGAAGTGACTACTATCAATTAACTAATAATACCTTTAATAGTGTTTACGCACTTGGCGATGCTGACTCCAGTGGTAGTAATACATTTGAAGTAAAATATGATATTAAAGACACGGCTGGAACAGTAGAAAATACGCTCAATGGTACAGTGAACTATAACCTCACGGTAAATGCTATTACTGATGATATTGATGTAAGTTTAATTTCAATTGACGGCGGCACTGGCGCCACAGTATCAGGAACTACAGTTACCGTAACCGATAATACTACAATTACAGTGGATGTGAAGGTTATTGGCCAAGATGACGCTACAGAAGCAAACGGGATTGATAGCGATGGCTCAGAGCAAGTCACAAGGTTTGTAATTGAGAATGTATCTCAGGGTATGACGGTTGTTGGTGGTATTTATTCTGGGGATATTTTTAATGAAAGTACTGGTCAGTATGATAATTCAGGTATTTGGTATATTGAATTAAGTAACAATGAGTTGATACTAGATAGTGATGGTATTAATCGTTCAATTAACTTCAATATAGATGGTGATCCGAGTAGTTTTGATACCAGTACTATTAAGATAACCGCCTTTAACGAAGATAATGGTAATGGTGTGTTACAAAATGATTTTACTACTCTAACAATTATTAAAGATGATACTTACAGCGGCGTCAATCAAACAGGAACACCTGCAACAATTGATGAATTCTCAGTCAAAGCTATCACTATATTAGAAGATAGCTCGTTTACATTGGATCAAGCAATCACTGCAACAATTACAGGCTCTAGTGATTTTGCTATTGTTATCACAGATGTACTGACAGGCAGCACAGTAAACGGAGCACAAAAGCAAGGAGATAGCTGGGTTATCTCTGGAAGTGGAGACTCTGCGGCAATATTAGTTGCAATGCAAGCCGTCACCATTACGCCACCAGAAAACTACAACAGTTTTGATAGTGTAGATTCTGATACCTTTACGTTTAATGCGACAATAACAACACTGGATGCCGCATCTCAAAATAACAGCAGTTTATCCTTTGAAAAACCTGTTTACCCATTAACAGATGATTTAACTATTGCTGTTGCTCAAGATGGAACAACGCCAGAGAATACGGCTCAAGCATTTACTATTTCACTAAGTAACCCAGCAGATGGCAATAATACTTCTATTATTGACGGTAAACTTTATATCAAAGTTACTGAAGACTATACCGACACTGGCTCTGCAACAGGTACGCTAACTGATGGCAATGGTAATACTTTAACGGTTGAAAGTCTCAATGCGGGTAATAATTCAGCGGGCTTAATAGGTGATTATTATGTGATATCGGGTGTTAGTTACCAAGATGTTTTAGATTTTGAGTATATACCAGGAGAAGATCGTCAAGGCAGTGTTGATGTTGAAGTCTACATACAAAATCAAGAGGCCGATGGTTGGGATAGCGCTCATCCTAACGGTGATACCGCAATTAATCTTTCATCTCAACAATTTTCATTTGATGTAACACCAGTGATTGAGGGAAGTTCTATTGTTGCAAATAATGTATCAGGTACTGAAGATGATATGGTTGCAGGTGGCACTAATTGGGTCGAGTTAGATCTAAGCTTGATGCAAAATGATCTCTCGGAAAGTCTAGTTACAGCTTTATTAGATAACATCCCTGTTGGTTTCCTTGTTTATTATCAGGATCCAAGTAATGCGAGTAATTATTTACTTGCATACAATGCTGGAACAAGTGCTGAATTTGGCAATCAATTTAACCAATGGAGCATTCCTTTAAACAGTGCTGCTTTACCTGATAGTCTTTTCATACAAGCACCTGAACACTGGTCTGGCACAATTGATGATATAAAATTCACCACTTTAACAGCTGAAGAAGGGCTGACAAGTCTATCTGAAAACTCTGAGGTATTTGATCTTACAATTAATGCTGTAGCAGATGGCTTAACCCTCAATGGAACCAAAACATTTGGTAACGAAGGGGAAGACATAGCATTAAACTTTAATGCGAATACTAATGATCTTGATGGCTCAGAAACAGTTACCTTAACTCTTGTTGGTATCGGCGAAAATGCTAATTTTAAAGTAAACAGTCAAGACATTGATGATAGTAATATTAATTATAATAGTGGCTCTGATACTTACACAATAAGTAATGTGTTAGCAGCCGATATAAACAACTTAAGCTTTGTTCAGCAATACTTTACAGGTACTGTGAATGTTACAGCACAAACAGTTGAGTCGAGTAATAACCATGCTTCAGCTACTGTAAGTAGCTCTTTTAGCGCAATAGTCAGTCAAGTTAATGCTACTGCTAGTGATGACACCTTATTTTATAGACAAGGAAATAATGTTGATGCACTGAGCGGTGATGATACGTTGATCTTATCTAATGATGTAGGTATTGATTTTACTAGTGTTACTAGTGCTGATGGTATTAAAAATATTGAAGTAATCGACCTAGAACAAAATGGAATTCATAATGTAGAGTCACTATCACTACAAGATGTTATCAATATGACGGATAGCGACAATGATTTAACCATACAAGGTGATAGTGCTGATAGTGTTTCTTTTATCAATGATGATGGTTGGGTGAAAGATAGCAGTACAACAGAGGGGGGTCGTGATTTTGATATCTACCTTAACTCTAGTGACCCTAGCGTTACTGTCAAAGTAGAACAAGATATTGTAGATACCATTGTTAATGCTACTGCTAATGATGATACCTTATTCTATAAAGCAGGAAACAGTGTTAATGGACTTAGCGGTGATGATACGTTGATCTTATCTCACGATGTAGATATTGATTTTACGAGCTTTACCAATGCAGATGGTATTGAAAATGTTGAAGTAATAGATCTAGAACAAAATGGTACTCATGACTTAGAATCTTTATCACTTCAAGATGTTATCAATATGACGGATAGCGACAATGATTTAACCATACAAGGTGATA
>OJGT01000062.1_pt1 | contig 26167 bp, 26 predicted proteins | sample 1595031 | NCBI WGS metagenome assembly OJGT01 (sample SAMN05416857, study PRJEB24817) | seawater metagenome | isolation source: Sea water | place: Canada:Atlantic | collected 2013-11 | reverse complement strand
TGTCATTCCTGTTTTTACTAGTTTACTGAAATGACACAGATTTTTGAACACTACCTATTTAACAGCCGTATTAAAATATAATAAGTTACTCGCTTTAAATATTAGTAACTTGTTGCTCAAAAAACTCCAACCAATCATCGAGTAAATCGTTAACGTCTTCTTGAGTAATTTCTTCATTATCTGACTGATCACTAATACCTTTTCTCAATACTTCACCTTTAAGGGTCTTAGTATCCCCAGCGAATAATTGTGCCTCTAAATAAATAGCAGCAACGGCATCACGTCGATCCGTGGCTGACTTTATCAAAGTTCGCGCAATAGCGATGGGTAAAACATATTGATATGCTTTTAAGTCCTCAGTTTCTGACGTTATCGCTGTTATTGCCGGCTTTATCGTTAGTACACCTGGAACGGGTGCTGTTGCTAAGCGCCCTATTTTTGATAACCGATCACTAAATCCATTATTTAAATATTCTGCAATTTTTTTCGCTTCTTCAGTATTAACTTGTTCGTTTACATTGAAACCAGGTAATAACTTTATCGGCGTCATATAAATTTTATCGTACTGCTTTAAATCGCCTGATAGCCAACGCATTGCTGTTTCATCTTTAAGCGGTTGCAGTTTTTCATAATGACTCAAATATCCGCTAAACTTCATTTCTTCTACAGCTAATTTATGCTGAGTAGTACAAGCACTTAGTAATAAACTCACGGCTACTGCAAATAATGCAATTTTCATAAAAATTCCTTTATTGTTGGCAATTTGAAATCCTAATGGGTGTAAGAAATAAATACTATGTCAAATACAGTTTAGCTTTTATAGAAAATTAAATGGTTGAATATTCGTTACTTTTCGGTAATTTTTTTACCCGCAATAATCTAAATATTAACCATTAACCTGCGGACAATGGGCTTTCAATGATCGGGTATTACAAACATAGATTTGCTGAAATCGGTTTTGCCATAATGAAATATCTTCTGGAGGATGCTCACCCTGCCAAATTTTTTGAATGTGATAAAGGCTATCATTACCTTGAATAAGTAAATGAAGAATTCTTGCTTCGCTGTTATCTTTTCTTAAACACTGAGTTTGCCATAGTGTTTGTGGATAATTTGGCTTAGCAGTTAGGTTAATCGTTTTACTCGTAAAATTTAAACAGGAATCGTTTCCCGGCTCATCAATTATTTTTCGAAAATGTAGAACATCAATTTTCTCTCGAGGCGTTACACTGACAACATAGGAACTTTTAAAACCTAACTCCGGATGCTGCCACATTCGAGAGTGATAATGTTTTTTGTTTTCAACCGAAACTTTCCAGCCGGCAAGAAAGCCAGAATAAGGTGTAATGAGGTTTTCGCCCTGAAATAGCTGAGGTTTATGTTTTACATTTGCACATCCAAATATGGAAATACTTATTAATCCAATTAGGATCATTGTAATGGTGTTTATTTTACTCACAACGTTTCCGAATAATACGCTTCAACAATTTATCTTAATATATGCTTTATCTATTATCTTTCATATATTTATCTTCTAACTGATAGCTAGCAATTATTAGAGCAGCATTAGTATTACTGGCTTTTTAATATAATTAAGCATACGGTATTAGCTACTAATTGTTATAAAAAATTGGAGATGGTATGAGTGAAAGTAGTTCGTATATTCCACCAAAAGTTTGGCAGTGGAATACAGAAAATGGTGGTAATTGGGCTAATATTAACCGTCCTATTTCTGGGCCAACCCACGATAAAGTATTAAAAAAAGGTAAGCACCCTTTTCAGCTATATTCATTGGCAACCCCCAACGGCGTGAAAGTTACAATAATGTTTGAAGAGCTGCTCGCATTAGGTATAACAGACGCTGAGTATGATGCATATTTGATTAATATTGGTGAAGGTGAGCAATTTAGTAGTGGCTTTGTAGAGATAAACCTTAATTCAAAAATTCCAGCTTTGTTAGATCAAAGTAATGAGCAATCAGTACCATTGTTTGAGTCAGGTTCGATTTTACTTTATCTTGCCGAAAAATTTAATGTGCTTGTACCAACAAATGAAAAGCGTGCCCAATGCATGTCTTGGTTGTTCTGGCAGATGGGCAGCGCGCCTTACCTAGGTGGCGGTTTCGGGCACTTTTATGCTTATGCGCCAGAAAAAATTGAATATTGTATTGATAGATTTTCGATGGAAGTAAAACGTCAACTGGATGTTTTAGATAAGCACTTAGAACATAATACCTACATGTGTGGTGATGAATATAGTATTGCCGATATTGCGATATGGCCATGGTACGGTGCATTAGTGTTAAACCGTCTTTACGATGCGGGTGAATTTTTAGAGGTAGCTTCGTATAAAAATTTAACTCGTTGGGCGAACAACATTGATCAACGACCAGCTGTAAAACGTGGTGCTATGGTGAACAAAGCATGGGGTGAATTATCAACACAACTTCATGAACGTCATGACGCTAGTGATTTTACTGAGCGTACGCAAGATAAGCTAGAAACAGAAAGTTAGCGCTATATATAAAAAAAGAGCATTTAAAGGTAAATGCTCTTTTTATAAATTAACCAACAATTGAGGAGGTTACACAGCTAAAGATTTACACCAATTACTGGCACTAACAAATTCTTTGTGAATAAAATTGGCGTCAAGACCATACAGTTCGGTTAACTGCTGAATGTTTTCACCGTCACCGGTTATGTAGTTAGTTGTAAGTTCTAATAGTTTACCAAGTAACCCTTCGTGGTTTACTAATGCGTTTTCAATCGGCTTGGCTAATGGCATAGTTTTGAGTATTTCACTCATCGGCGATCCCAAAATTACTTCTATAGAACTGAGTAAACCAGTGATGAAAGCAAACTCACTAATTTCAATAAAAGCACTTTCTTTTGCTAGAGTTGACATTAATTTAGCGGTTATAAGTGATTGCTTAGATACTTCACTATTTTTACTTGAGGTAAGTTTAGATAAAGCCAAGATAGTGACAAATTGTTTGAGCTTGTCTTCACCTAAGTATGCCGCAGCTTGTTTTAACGACATAATTTCTACGCGAGTGCCAGTCGCAACATTATTAACTAACTTTAATAAGCCAACCGTTAGGTTTACGTCATGACTGATAATTTCCGCAATATGATTAAGATCTAACGGCTTATTAAATGTTTCACTGACTAAATATAACATTTGGGTTTTTATTGGCGCTAATGTTTGCCCTTCAATGATTTCAGGTTCATGATAAAAGTAGCCTTGATAGTAATTAAAACCAACTTCAGCCAAAGATTGCAATTGAAAGTTTGTTTCAACTTTTTCGGCAATAAGCTTTATATCAAATGGTTTTAAACGTTCAATTACCGGACGTAGACGTTTGGCATTAGTAACTTCAATATCAACTTTTATCATTGATATATATGGGAATAGTACATCCCATTTCTTATCCAGATCATATTCAGTTAATGCAACTTGGTAACCCTTTTCGTGATAATACTTAACAATTTTTAATAAGCGTTCGGTTGCAGATTGGTGACCAACAAGTTCAATAACAATAGAGGACTTATCAAACATCAATGGATATTTATTGATTAAGCACTTTTCAGTAAAGTTAATAAAAGCCAATTTTCCTAAACTAATGGACTGAATATCACCTTGAAAATGGTTTTGAATAACCAGTTTAGAGCTAGCAATATCTTGATCTATTTCAGGAAATTTATTTGCAGGGCTGTCTCTAAATAACAATTCATAACCTATGGTTTGATTGTTACGGTCTAGAATGGCTTGTCGAGCGATATAACTTAATTCCATGGCACAAATTTTTATTAATTATTTGATACCCTTATTATGCATGTTAATCAAAAGTTATTTAACTTAAATTTGATGCTAAGCTTTATTTTGACAAAATAATTAAATGGGTGTGGAACTCATTACACTTATATCAATAATGTAAAACAATGCTATTGCTACTGATTTGCAATGTATCTCCGTAAGTAATATTTTTTATGTGTGGAGCTAATAGTTCCAATTGGTTTTCAGGCTGAAAATGAGCCACTTTAGTTTTAATTTGTGGCTGATAAATAAACCCATTGTAGGCGGTGTTTTCAAACCAAATTTGACAAGAAAAAAACTTAAAATCTTCAGCTGGAAGATCTGAATGCCACTTAACATTTTGAAAAGAATAGTCGGCTTTAGATAGCTCTATTTTCTGACAATTAAACTTAACATTTAATGTTGCTGATAAAAAATCATCCAGACATAAGCCTAATGTTTTAAAAAGCGGAGTTTGTGCACTAATAGTGCCATCGAGAAATTGTAGGTCATTAGCAAGACCTGACGCTACTTGATAACCTTTTACTAAAGTAACTTTATGCTTTTTCATACATTATTCCTTAGTTGTCGGTAATGAAGTTCCTACTCTATGACAATTTCATTCGCTATATCGTAAGTACCATCGATGTTTTTAACGTCTTTCAACCCCAATGCACGTGTAATAATAGGCAATACGTTGATATTTTCAAATGCCTCTATTTTTACATTTTTCTTAAAAGATGGCCCCGTGGCAATAAAAATAGCATCTAGATCTCGGTGTGGTTTCGGATCGTATCCATGAGTTTCGGGATCAATGTGCGTATGTCCTTTATCGAATATATATGAAATATTAGCGTCAATTACCGCATTAGGAATGGCTGGACCCATAGTATTTAAGTGCCAGTGTTTTGGAAAATTTGGGTATTGGTATAGTTGATAGCTGCTTTGTTGTTGGTTTTTGCTTTGCTGACTTTTAAAGCGTTTGAGGCTTTTCTGCAATTGTTTATTATCGTCGCTATAAACATATAGCTGTGTTGAACCATTGACTACTTTTACGTTGTCCAGCTGCATATTTTGCCACTTTATAATGTTCTTTTTACCTATTTTTGTCATACCATGATCAGAAACGATCACTAAATTAACTTGGCCGGCAAACTCTGTATTGATTTTTTCTACAAAGCCAGCGAGTAAGTTATCAAGGCTTGAAATAGCATTAATTAGCTCTGCTGAGTTTTCACCAAAGTCATGGCCTGCGTCATCGACACTTGCGAAATATCCGGCAATAAAATTAGGTCGCTTCGATTCAGGTAAGCGTAACCAATTGAGTATTTGATCAAAACGCGCTTTATTAGGCGTAGAATGCTGGTAAGGGTAAAAGTAACTTGCGGTTTTATTTTCGACTGGTGTTTCAGATTCAGGCCAAAAATAAATGGCTGATTTATTACCTTGCAGCTCATTAATATGCCACAAAGGTGCTGCGGTTAACCATCGAGCATCATTCTTTCCATCACCAAGTCGATAGCTTTTGCCAACCGTACGATTAAAAAAATCGTTGTGTACTATGCCGTGGTTAGCAGGATATTGACCGGTAATAATACTTAAATGATTTGGGAAGGTTTTGCTGGGAAATACCGGTAACAATGCCTTGGCACTTGTCCCTTGTGAGATTAAACTATTTAGGGTTTTAGGCTGATAAGTTTCTAAGTAGCGTTGTGCGAAACCATCAATAGATATTAGAACTAAAGGTGTTTTAGCTGTACTAATAGCCGAAAATAAACAACAAATAATTAAACCAGCGCTAAGTTTCATGCAATATAACCGTTAAATATGCTTTTAAAAGCGTAACATAATGCATTCAAAGTTTTTGTACAAGTGAGTCGTTACGAGCATTCACTTATTAAGCTGAGTTTACAATTCTCTAAAACAAATAACGCACGTAAATTCGTGCGTTATTTTCTAATTAGCAACAATATAACTTATACAAATAAGTCTAAAACATTCGCTAAATCTTTTTTCCCTTCAGTAATTTCTTCCGACGTTAAACCTGATAATTCATGCGGAAAAACTAACCATTCAGAAGACTCATGAACATAGTAGTCAGGCACTAAATCCACTTTAGAATTTTGTGGTTTATACCATGGACATGCGATACGTACGTCAGTTGGCATATTATTACGACTCAATTTTTTTAATTGAGCTATTAATGCTTCAATACTGCGACCAGAATCAAATACGTCATCTACGATTAATAAACCGTCATCAGCATTAGCGTTTTCAATAATATAATGTAAGCCGTGAACTTTGATCTCTTTACTTTGTTGGTTAATACCGTAATAAGAAGAGGTACGAACAGCAATATGATCAGTTTCTACTTTTTTAAAGTCGAAATATTCTTGTACCGCAATCCCAATAGGTGCACCACCTCGCCATATGCCAACAATAAATTGCGGTCTGAAACCGTCTTCATATACTTTCGCTGCCACACGAAATGAATCTTCAAGCAATTCTTGCGCTGTTATAAATCGCTTTTCCATTGATGAGTTAACCTCAGTTATTGAATTTTGTCTTAGTTGGCTATTATAACGTGTTTTTCTTTGCTCTGAGTAGCCTAGTTAGCTTTTTTATAGATTTTGATCAAGAAAGATCAGTTGTTGATAAATACTATGAACGGCTTTAGTAAAGAATTGGTGGTTAACATTTTCGTAAGTATCTGATGTTTTATGGTAATTACTATGCGTGCCAACGCCAAAATAAATAAATGGAATGCCCTTTCGATAAAAGGCTCCGTGATCACTCGCTATTTCCCATTTTATGTTGTTATCTGGGTTGCTATGCCTTGATTGTCGAAAGCCTTTTTTTATTTTAACTGACGCTTGATTTTGATGCTCAATATAAGCAGATAACTGAACTTCATTTAGTAGCGTGTTCAAACCGCGACTCATATACTGCAATCGTTTTGTTTTTCTATTTCCAGCAATCATATCTACATTTATGTTAAGCACAATATCACTTAATAAGTGCTTATATTCTTCAACAAATGCTGTAGCTCCTTTTAAGTTAGCTTCTTCGCCATCTGTAAAAAGTAATATTACGCTATATCGCAAAGGAGAAACGCTTAACATTTTTGCGAAATGTAATAATGCAGCCGTACCTGAAGCATTATCATCTGCACCATTGAAGATTCTTTTTCCGTGATTACCTAGGTGATCAAAATGAGCAGATAAAACGATAAACTTGTTGGGAAATTCTGAACCTGGTACTAACGCCACTACATTATTACCTTGCGTTGACTTGAATAGACCCTCAATTAGAAATGGGGCTAAATAACCCTTGCTAAGTGGTGATATATTTTCTTTTGATAGTTGCTCTACAAGGTATTTCTGTGTTGCTTTACCGCCAATACTTCCTACTTTACGTCCTTGTAGGTTATCAGAAGATAGATATTTAAGGTGTTGAAGTAAGCTAGTACTAGGCATACTGCTAGCATTTTGACTTTCGTCCTGTTTTTCTATTAACTCACCTTGGTTTGAGCAAGCGACACTTGTTAACACTAAAACTAGACACCAGAGTTTTCTTATAACCACTAGTTATTTCTATCCCTTTGTCTGCCTCAACACATCTAATTTCGCAACATACTGTTTATCAAGTTGCTTAATACGATTTTTAGCTATCGCCTTTTTCATATAACTTTGCGCTTTTTCTATATCATTTAACATATAGTAAACCTTCGCTAATCCAAAATAAAACTCATGAATATTTTTATTGAGCTTTATAGCTTTACGATAATGTAGAATAGCCTCATTATAAGCACCGAGATAGAACTTTTCATCAGCAAGTAATGCGTAATAATATGGATTATTGGCCCTTTGACGCATAATAAAATTATCCAAACTCTTGGCCTGTTCATACTCACCATTAACATGTAATAGCATACTTAAGTTAGCCATTGCAGTTAAGTTATGTCGATTAATATTAATCGCATATTGATAAGTGTCAATTGCCTGTTGTTCATAACCATTAAAGCGATATAAAATCCCTAAATTCCCCCATGCTGATGAAAACTCAGGATCTATCTCAGTAGCGGCTCTTAAATAGGCATAGGCAGTTATATAGTCACCTTCAACCATGGCATTTGCGCCTTTATTATTATAAAACATTGCTATGATTGTATTCTTGCTGATAACTTTTTTAGGAAATAGCTTCTTAACTACGTAAGGATCAAAATCAATTTCAGCAATACCTCTGTCAAAAAATACGACTTTATTTGGTGACCTTCGCTCCATCACACGTAAATTCACGTGCCCGGTAAGCATATTCATTTTACCATTTCGTACCCAATACTCAGGAACTTTAACACTTTGAAATACGACATCTAAATCTGCAGCTTTAGCAATTGCATATGCCATTATGGTTAGTGATAAACAATTAGCTTCTTTGTTTTGATAAGCTTGTGATGCGATGACATTCGCGCCAGCATTATAGGCCAAACTTACTTGTTCAGAGTTGAAGAAATGTTTTAGTAATTTCTTGGCTTTTTTACGGTTATCTCGCTCATTTATCAATTTTTCAGCAACCATTACTTTCATATCATCATCTAAAGCAAATATAGTTTCTTCACTCTCTATAGTAACAGCGTTGTGATTTTCAAACTTGTCATCTAAATATAATGAAGAGTTAAATTCTGTCACTGCTTGCTTATAACCTGATGGTGACTGACAACCTGATAGCAATGCTAAAACTATACTAACAACGATAGACATAATGATGAACTGCATAGACGCTCCAAGAATACATAACTTGATATATTTTAAGCATAATAGGTTTTAACTAGTAGGATCTAACTTTTAGTCACTATTAATAAAAAATTACAATTTACTCAAATCCTTAATTCCTAGTTATTGTAAAAAATACAAATTGAAACGACTATAAAGCCTTTAATATTATAAGCTAAGGTAACTTATTCAAAAATAATTTTTTAATAGTAGTAATCGTACTTAACATGCGCAAGGAATATTGAATGAAGAAAAGTATTGCCGGTTTATTGCTAGGAAGCGCGATAGCAACCAGTATTATCATTGCTGTAACAAGTTATCAGTTATATCAGCATAAATTTGTCACTATAGATGCTAAATTAACTGAAATATCAGGTATTGAGTTTGATAAGCGCATGAATTTATGGGCGATTAATGATGGAGGTGACAAGCCGAAACTTTATCAGGTCAATAGAAATGGAAATATCGATAAAACTATTACCATTACTAATGCTAAAAATATTGATTGGGAAGATATGACCCAAGATGACTTTGGTCACTTTTTTCTCGGTGATTTTGGCAATAATGAAAATTTACGAAAGTGGTTAACAATATATAAAATAGAAAACCCCATCGATATTAAAGGGAATACAACTCAAGCTGAGATAATAAAATTCAATTACCCTGAGCATAAAAGCTTCCCTCCGAAAGCTGAAGACAAAGAATTCGACGTAGAAGCTTTTATCTATTATAAAAAGCACTTGTATCTGTTTACAAAAAATCGAACGGTGCCTTTTAACGGGATTACCAGCTTATATAAAATAGGTGATCATGCGGCTAACTTTGATGCCGAAAAAATTAGCACTTTTAAGACATGCACAATTGCAGAGAAATTATGTTGGATAACTTCTGCCGCATTAAGTCCTAGCCGTAAAAAACTCGCTCTCCTAGATTCACAAAGAATATGGTTATTTGAAAACTGGCAAGGAGATGACTTTTTTTCAGGTGATGTTTACCGAATTGATCTTGGAATTGTGACACAAAAAGAAGCAATTACTTTTTACAACGAAGATTATATTGTTTTTACTGATGAAGAATTTCATGGCATAGGACGTAATGCATATGTTATTAACCTGAATGACGTAGAGAAGCACAAACTGTAGCTCTTACGGTTACGCGTTACTTTTCGAGGTGACTATCATGATGATTTTTAAATGTTTTATTGACTTTAGATAATTAACTGTAGAAATTAGTTTTAAATTCAGATAAGTTAACAATTCAAGGCTGATATGTTAACTATTTGTTAAAAAGGACTACTTTTGAAAGCTTATAAACTCTTACCGTTGCTTTTTTTAATTACGGCATGTAACTCCTCCGAATCATCAACTAGTTCACCTTCACAACCTGTAGCTCAAGTCCCTAGTTATGATTTTTCTAACAGTACTAACCTTCCAATACCTAACAATGTTAATAGCCAAGAATATAAGGTTCTACTTTATGGCAATAGTCATATTGCGGGGCTTTCGAAAATAATAAAAACATTTGTGGAAACAGCAATACCAAATAAAACGATACAATTAGAAAGTGCATCAAGCCAATTGTACCTCGAAGAGAGGCTTTATGATGGAACGTCAATAAATTTTCTAAAAGAAAAAAATTGGACACATGTAATTTTTCAAGCGCAAAAATACTCACAAAGTGGCCAAGTTGATTATCCTATTGACGGAGCTAAAAAGTGGGTTCAATTAACAAAAGAGCAAAAAGCGACACCTATACTATTCCCAGAACACCCACAAAAAGGAAATTTAACCGAAGGTTCAATGGTACATAAAATTCATACTCGTATAGCAAGTCAAGAGTCAAGCTGTGTAGCCCCTATTGGATTAACATGGGATCAAGCTTTAAGGTTGAAGCCAGAGTTGAAATTACATAATCCAGATGGAAATCACGCATCGAAAGTAGGAAGATTTCTTACTGCCCTTGTTTTCTATCAAATTATTACCGGTAATTCTGCTGATTTAATGCCCTATATAGACAATTTAGGCGTAAGCCCAGAAATTCAAGGATTTCTTGGTCAAATGGCTTCACAAATTATTGCTGAAAACTCTGCTTGCGATTATTAAATTATGTTTTCATCGCAATAAAGTTAGCTTGTAATGATACTTTTTTTAGCCAATTCATAATATTCGGAAACTTTGCTAGTTCAAACCCGCCCTCATTAGCTACATGAGTATAAGCATATAGCGAAATATCAGCAGTAGTGAATTGTTCACCAATCAAAAAAGATGTTTGCTGTAATTGCTGTTCCATTATCGCTAATGCCTTATAACCCCCTTCTTGTTTAGACTCATAGTCTGCGCGTCTATCTTCAGGTAAACCAAGGTATTTTGCGATAAAACGCGCTACTGCAATATAAGGTTCATGGCTATATTGTTCAAAAAACTGCCATTGTTGTACTTTCGCAAGATCGAATGGATCTATAGGTAATAACGAACTATCAAAGGCCAGGTAATTAATGATGGCATTTGATTCAACGATAAATCGTCCATCATCAAGTTCTAATAGTGGTATTTTACCGTTAGGGTTTTTATCTAAAAAACTTTGGTTGTTTGTATCACCCTTTAGAATATTAATATCTATCCATTGGTAATCTAAATTTAGCAAGGCGCAAACAAGTTGCACCTTATAACAGTTACCTGAACAGCTATCTCCGTATATTTTCATATTTATTATCCTGTTAACTAAACGTATTAATAACTTATCATTTCGATTAACGAAACCCAATAAGATAGTTAGCTTATGAGTTAAAAATAAAGAGTCCTCCAATAATACGGCTTTTAAAAGATATTCCTTACTTCGAGTAAATTGATAAATAGTGGATAACAGTATTTAACGACTATTATTAAGCTACTAATGACGAATAGTTAACTAGAGGTACGGTATATGAATGAAGATCTAAAGGGCTTTGTAAAAGGAACTGTTTGTGGTTTTACATCGTGGACTGAAAATGAGTTCTCTATTCAAGTAAAAGCCGATATACAGCCTTACATTGCGGGACAATTCACTAAACTCGCTTTAAAAGATTCAGATGGTGAATGGTCTAGACGTGCCTATTCATTTGTCAATTCGCCTAATCACAGCAAAGGCCATCAAGAAATGGAGTTTTTAATTATTGATGTTGAAAGTGGTAACCTCAGCCCTCACCTTGCGGCATTAAAGGTCGGTGATACAGTATTTGTTGGTGAGAAAGCAAGTGGCTTTATGACACTAGATGAAATACCAGCAAGAGTAAAAAATTTATGGCTGTTATCAACGGGTACGGCAATTGGCCCCTTTTTATCAATATTATCAGAGCTCGAATCACAAAAGCGTTTCGAGCATGTTATTTTGGTTCATGCAGTTAGAACTCAACAAGAGTTGGTTTATTTGGATTTCATAAAGCAGCTACAACAAAAATACGCTGGTCGACTTATCTACATACCTATCGTGTCACGTGAAAAAATAGCAGAAACTCTATCAGGCAGGATCCCAGCACTATTACAAAATAAACAACTAATAACCGCTGCAGGAATTAACCCAACGCAAGATGATAGCTTTTTCTATCTTTGTGGTAATCCTGACATGGTACATGACACTCGTGATGCATTATTAGCACTTGGCTTTGAAAAACACTTAAGACGTTCGCCAGGTCACTTCAGTTCTGAAAATTATTGGTAGCAAAATTAAAAGTGAAATTAAAGCCAAACACAATTTGATTTAGCAACTAGCATCATTACGACCTTTTAATAGTTCTAGCGATTATGTTTACTTCAATGTTTGAAAAATTAACAGCTAATTTACCCCCTATATTATTTACAACATGAGTAAAAAATTAATACCTTATCAATGAAACAGGCATTACTGATAAAGTTATTTTTATTGTCGGCTTGCCGTTGAATATGCTCAAAGTACTCCCGTTTAAGCAGCAAGCCTTTCGTAAATCATCATGCACTATGAGTTAAGCTAATTATTTCCCACCCATCATTAACAACCCCTGTAACCCCTACAACCCTCACATAGATATAAGGTTCAATTCATTGATAACAATCAAGTTAATATAAGTGAATTTATAAATTTTTACTTAACAGTAAGTTTTAAAGCGTTTAAACAATAGTAAATGTTTACCAACAAATGCAACACAGGGTTATTAGGGTTGCCTACACATCAAGCACAGGGTTGCCGGAGTTATCATTATAAATCCCTGGGGGTTATCAGGTGTATCATTATATTTACTTGCGGGGTTGTAGGGGTTATAGTGGTTGCAGCATATTATGAGAGGTAATAATGATGAAATACCCTGTTCAAGCACTAAAAAATAATGGAGAAAATTACTACACGTTTTCTGTTGTCGATTTACCGGGTTGTCAGGTAAAGGCACTCTCTATGGATGAAGGATTGTCTAAACTTAATGAAGCGATGGCAGCTCATTTAAGTATTTTAGTGGAGTATGGTGAGCAAGTGCCGCCAGCAAAATCGATAGAAGAACATATGCAATTATCAAATCAACCCTTAGCTATCTGGGCAATATTAGAATTTGATATTATTCCGTACATGGGGAGAAGTCATAAAATTAACGTCACCTTACCTGAGTTACTGATTAAAAAAATTGATGATCGGGTTGCTAAATCTTCTCAATACAGTACACGTTCGGGGTTTATCGCCAGTGCTTGTATCGCAGAACTTGCGAAATAATTTCGCAACGTTTCTTAAATTTCAGGTAAAATAAACGCTTATAGCGAAATACTTCTAAGGTAAGAATGTGACCATTAAAAATGCAAACCTGCTGCTTCTTAGCAGTTCACGAGTTGGTGATACAAAATATTTAGAACATGCTTTAAATATGATTAAAGCTAAATTAAACGGTATTACTGAATTATTATTTGTTCCTTATGCTGGTGTAACCGTTAACTATGACGAGTATACGCAAATGGTACAAAATGCTTTAGATGCAATTGGCGTTAAAGTTACCGGTATACACCAACATGAAGATCCTGTTGCCGCTGTTACTAATGCTAAGGCCATTGCTGTAGGTGGTGGTAATACCTTCCACTTGTTACATCAGTTATATAAACAGAATTTAATTCCAGCGATACAAAGTAAAGTGGCAACTGGAATGCCGTATATTGGTTGGAGTGCAGGATCAAACATTGCAGGCTTATCGATTAGAACTACCAATGACATGCCGATTATTGAGCCAGAAAGTTTTACCGCATTAAACTTTGTCGACTTTCAACTTAATCCTCATTACACAGATTACAATCCTCCGGGCCACAATGGTGAAACACGTGCACAACGTTTAGCCGAATTTATGGTTTTAAATCCTGAGACACCAATTGTCGCAATTGTTGAAGGTACCGCATTAGATCTTGCAGACAATAGTCTACGTTTAGCTTGTGACAGTGGCAGTAATTCGGGTTATATCTTTAAAGCTGGTGATAAATCAACGATCACAACTGAAGATGATTTGAGTGACTTGTTATAAACTTTTTTAACATAAGCTTTTAAAAAATAATATTTATAACAGCGTAGATAATAATGAAAGATCTATTTTCTGCGCTGCTTTTGTTATATCAGACTCAAAATCTAATTCAGCTAACTTCGGAATTGGTAATAAAGCAGTAAGCTCTGCCATATTTTCTGTTAAATACGGCATATCTTCTTGGCAATTTGCTATCCAGCCAACGCATAGCAAACCGTCAGAAATTATAGATTGATAAGTTAACACAGCATGATTTAAACAGCCTAGTTTCATATTAACTACTAAAATAACCCGTTGCTTTGTCACTTGTACAAATTCAGAGAGGAATTTTCCGTTTCCTAATGGTAATCGCCAGCCACCAGCGCCCTCACAAATAATAATATCAGCACCAAGATTGACTACTTCTTCATAACCTTGCTCAATACTTGTAAGGGTAATTTCTCTTTGCTCTTTGGCGGCAGCAATATGTGGAGCAATAGCGGGTTCAAACGCTATTGGGTTAACTTGCTCAATTGTTTGCTGACAGTTTGCTTGTATTTGTAATAATTTGGCATCTTCATTTATCAAAGCACCATTAACACGCTCACAACCTGCTGATATTGGTTTATAAACCGCTACTTTTTTAGATTTTGCTACCAATGCGCTAACTAATGCTTGTGCAGCATAAGTTTTCCCTGCATCGGTGTCCGTAGCAGTAATAAATAACTTCAACATACTTAAATATTCTCTTTATTCATTATTTCTATAACTAAACGCTAATCACTTAACTTAACCACTAAGCCAGAAAACACTTTATAGGTTGCTGGATAAATGCCACTTGGCTCTTGGAAATCTTGATAACTTGTCGTCATTCTTTTCCATTTGTCTTTGCCTGCTAAGCCTTTGCCTTGCTTTTTAGGTACGTGGCTTGCCCCTAATCCTTTTAATTCATGAGCAAGATGTAAAACATTTTCATACTCTAGAATGATATCTTCTGCTTTATCATTAAGTAATTTACGATCGTTACCATTAAGTAAAGAACGAACTTCTTGCTCAGGTTTAAAATCAATCACGTGTTTATCGTTATCAACTTGCGCCCACGAAGATTTAAGTTCAAATAAAGTGCCATCAACTAAGGTACTAAATACGAATAAGCCACCAGGCTTTAATACTCTTATTACTTCATCAATGACTAGGTCTAACGGATCACACCATTGAATCATCAAATTTGAATAAACAAAATCAACACTGTTATTTTTTAAAGGGATCTTATAAGCATCAGCTTCAAGCCATTGAATAGTAGAACTACGATTATCCTTAGCAAAATTTAACATTTTGTTAGAAATATCTAAGCCAATTACCTGTTGGTATCGACTTGCTAATAGGTCAGTAAAAAAGCCGGTACCTGAGCCTAAATCTAAAACGGTTAAATCGTTTCTATTGGGTAACCAAGGCATTAAATGTTTGCCGCAATAGCGTTGCAAACGTGCTGATATATCATAAGAAGCACTAGCCGAGCCAAATGACCTTGCTATTTTGTACCGATTATTTATTTCGGACATTACCTTACAACCTCATTAATACATTTTGCTAGGTAATTGATATCCTTATCTTTATGACTAGCTGTTATGGTAACACGTAACCGTGAACTATTGGTAGGGACAGTTGGAGGACGAATTGCCGTTAGCCAAATCCCTTTATCTCGTAATTTCTGACAAACATCTAACGTTGAAGTTTCATCACCAATTACAATGGCGTGAATTGATGACGCACTCTGAATTAATTTTACTTTATCACTGAGTTTTGATGTTAATAATAGACTTAACTCTTGAATTTTTATCCGTCGCCACTGCTCTTTCTGGGCTAACTCAAGACTCTTCTTTGTAGCCCAAGCCAATGCTGGCGAAATTGCTGTAGAATAAATATAGTGCCGTGAAAAATTAACCAAATAATCTGCTAATGCTTCATCACACGCAACAAATGCCCCACTTGTTGCTAGCGCTTTACCAAACGTTGCCATCACAATATCTATGTCAGCATTCGCACTACTACCTTCACCCTTTTCACCGACCACGCCAATACTATGTGCGTCATCCAAATAAAGCATCGCATGGTACTGTTTGGCAATTATTGCTAATTCTATAACATTAGCTTGGTCACCATCCATACTAAAAACACCTTCTGAAACAATAATATTATTAATTTCTTTTATAGCAGTGTTTGTTTGGCTTTTATTAAGTAAACGTGAAAGTTGCTCGGTGTCGTTGTGCAAAAAGCGTTTAACTTTTGCGTCACTGGCGAGTGCACCATCAATTAAAGATGCATGGCTTAGTTTATCTAAGTATAAATGGCTATCTCTATTACCTAAGGCTTGCATCATGGCCGTGTTTGCCGAAAAACCACTGGCAAATAATAAGCACTTAGGTTTATTCAGCCAATCACAGATGTCATTTTCTAATGCTTGATGGGCGTATGAATATCCAGTGATTAAACTTGAACCACTAGCACAAGTGCCGAAACGGTCAGCACCTTCTTGCAGCGCTTTATTTATCTCACTATGGTGATTTAAACCCAAGTAATCATTCGATGAAAAATTCAAGTACTGTTTATTATTAATGGTAACTTTACGACCGCATTGCTCAGCAACACATTGACGTGCTCGGTAACGAGCACGTATTTTTTGCTGTTCAATATTGGCCTTTAGAAACTCAAACGCCATCGTTAGCTAGTTAACAGCGTTATAGAAAAGGTCACTATTTTGCTGATCAACAACCGCTGTTTTCAGGCGTTGCTCATCCTCGTCCGAACTAGCAATAGTTTCCGTATTAATACCTAAACGTTTGAACAACATCATATCTTTATTAGCTTCAGGGTTACCTGTAGTTAATAATTTACAACCGTAGAATATTGAGTTGGCACCCGCTAAAAAGCACATTGATTGCATTTGTTCATTCATTGCATCGCGACCTGCTGACAAACGCACATGGCTTTTTGGCATCATAATGCGTGCTACGGCAATACAGCGGATAAATTCAAAATGATCTAAATCTGCAACATCAGATAACGGTGTACCTTCAATTTTCACTAACATGTTAATTGGTACACTTTCCGGCTGCGGAGAAAGGTTCGCTAATTGAGCGAGCAATGACGCACGGTCTTTACTTTCTTCACCTAAACCAACAATACCGCCACTACATACCTTCATACCTGAACTTCTAACATTAGATAGTGTATCTAATCGGTCTTGGTAAGTACGTGTAGTAATGATTTGGTTGTAATGCTCTGGAGATGTATCTAAGTTATGGTTGTAATAATCTAATCCAGCATCTTGTAATTCATCGGCTTGTTCTGAAGATAACATGCCGAGTGTCATACAAGTTTCTAACCCCATGGCTTTTACGCCTTTTACCATTTCTACAACATGTGGCATGTCGCGAGCTTTCGGATTACGCCAGCCAGCGCCCATACAAAAACGAGTCGAACCTTGATCTTTAGCTACCTGTGCAGCTTCTAATACTTTTTCAATCTCCATCAAGCGTTCTTTATCGATATCTGTTTTATAACGAGAGCTTTGTGAACAGTATTTACAATCTTCTGGACATGCCCCAGTTTTAATCGATAACAAAGTACTAACTTGTACTGCATTCGGATTGAAGTTTTCACGGTGAATAACTTGTGCTTTAAACATCAAATCATTAAAAGGCATATCAAATAAAGCTTTCACTTCGTGAGCTTGCCAATTGTGACGAATTTCGCTTTGGTTTAATGTCTGCTGGGTCATAGTATTTCGCTCGTTTTGAAAATTGCATCTAATAATATTAACGGGTAGTCTATGCACCAACACCAAGATGTCAACTAATTTACCTACCCAAGCCTTACATATGAACAAAAAACAAACAGAATTGCTCGAATTTGATAAAAATCACGTTTGGCACCCGTATACATCCATGTCGAACCCGATACCGTCTTACCTAGTAGAGTCAGCAAATGGCGTTCATATAACGCTAGCCAGTGGCGAAAAAATTGTTGATGGCATGTCTTCGTGGTGGTCGGTTTTACACGGTTATAATCATCCGGAGCTAAATAACGCCTTACTCAAACAAACAGAAAAATTTTCCCATGTTATGTTTGGTGGCTTAACTCATCAACCCGCAGTCGATTTATCAAAAACGCTAATAGAAATAACACCAAGCGGCTTAAATAAAGTTTTCCTTAGTGATAGCGGCTCAGTTGCGGTTGAAGTGGCACTAAAAATGTCGTTACAGTATTGGCATAGCAAAGGTAAGGCTGAAAAACATAAAATATTAACCGTTAAAAACGGTTATCACGGTGATACGTTTGCCGCGATGTCGGTTTGTGATCCTGTTAATGGCATGCATCAATTATTTGAATCTGTTTTGATGAAAAACATATTTGCTCCGGCGCCTAAAGCTGCCTTTGATGAAAAATGGGATGCCTCAGAACTTGACGAGTTAACCACCTTATTTAAACAACACCACCATGAAATAGCAGCCTTTATTATTGAACCTATAGTTCAAGGTGCTGGCGGTATGCGTATTTATCACCCTGAGTACTTAAAAGCTTGCCGTTCATTATGCAACGAATACAATGTACTACTAATAGCTGATGAAATTGCTACCGGCTTAGGACGAACGGGGAAATTATTTGCCTGTGAATGGGCTGATATAAGTCCTGACATTATCTGCCTCGGAAAAACATTAACCGGCGGCTATATGACACTAGCTGCAACTTTATGTACTGACGAAATAGCAAATACCATTAGTGACGGTGAAGCTGGTTGTTTTATGCACGGGCCAACCTTTATGGGTAATCCATTAGCTTGTGCAGTTGCCAATGCTAGTTTAGCAATTTTAAAGCGTGATCAATGGCAACAACAAATAGCCGACATAGCATTATTATTTAAAGAACAGTTACTGCCACTGAAACAACATAGCAGAGTGAAAAGCACACGAGTGTTAGGCGGTATAGGTGTGGTAGAAGCGACACAAAATGTTGATATGGCGGTGATCCAAAAACGCTTTGTTGAACTAGGTGTTTGGATACGCCCTTTTGGCAAGCTAATTTATATTATGCCGCCATTTGTCAGCAAAACTGAAGAGCTAATGCTTTTGATCAACGCCATTGATAATGTACTTAATGACGATGCCTGCTTTAAAAATGATTAGTGTATAATTAACCAACTTTAGCTTCAGATATTTGCACCAAAATAAAGCTTACCCAAGCGATGGTAATAACGAGCAATAGTAATATATTAAAATGCGTACCATCGCTTTTACGTCGACTACGATATTTATCTAGAATTAAACAAAAATAACTACTCAACGCACTTAACCATAAAACAATATAAAGGTAACCCGTTAATGGGGTTAGCCAAAACTTTCTAATTTCAATATCGCGAAAGCGCAAATAGCCGTAATCAACGTCAGGGGCTGCAAAATATGACATTATTAGCGCAAACGCAAACAAGCCCCAACCAATAATTGCCAATGTTCTAACTATATATGTCCATATATCAGTCGCATTTCTTCGCTCTTTTTTCAGTATATTCATACATCACACTGCCTTTTTAAGCTAATTTTCAACTTTTCGTTTTATATAGACCGGATTTAACAACTTTTACTTGTTAAACCCTATAAGCAAGGTAACATATCAATCCTTAAAAACTGAGCACATTTTGACAGAAAAGAGGTTTGTAAATGTCAGTCATTGCAATTACTGATATCTTGGCAGGAAAATACCCTGTTAATGAATCAATTACTATCCACGGTTGGATCCGAACACGTCGCGATTCAAAAGCCGGTATTTCATTTTTAGCTATACATGACGGTTCATGTTTTGATGCTATTCAAGCAATTGCTCCGAGTAATTTAGATAATTATCAGACTGATGTATTAAAGCTTACTACGGGTGCAGCGGTAAAAGTTACCGGTATTTTGGTTGAGTCTCCTGGTAAAGGTCAATCGTTTGAACTTCAAGCAGAACAAGTCGAAGTATTAGGTTTAGTTGAAGACCCTGATACTTATCCTATGGCAGCTAAACGTCACAGTATAGAATTTTTACGTGAACAAGCACATTTACGTCCACGTACGAATATTGGCGGCGCAGTAACACGTGTTCGCAATACTTTGGCACAAGCAGTACACCGTTTCTTACATAGCAAAGGTTACTTTTGGATCAGCACACCATTAATTACCGGTAGTGATTGTGAAGGCGCAGGCGAAATGTTCCGCGTCAGTACACTTGATATGGAAAACTTGCCATTAAATGATCAAGGCAAAGTTGATTACGACCAAGACTTTTTCGGTAAAGAAACATTCTTAACGGTTTCAGGTCAGTTAAACGTTGAAACTTATTGTTGTGCCCTTTCTAAAGTTTATACTTTTGGCCCAACATTCCGCGCTGAGAACTCAAATACAACGCGCCATTTAGCTGAGTTTTGGATGATCGAGCCAGAAATTGCTTTTGCCGATTTAGCTGATGCTGCAGACCTTGCAGAAGAAATGCTTAAGTATGTTTTCCAAGCGGTACTTGATGAACGTGCTGACGACATGGCTTTCTTCCAACAACGTGTAGATAAAACTGTTGTTGATCGTTTAAATTCAGTGATTAATAACGACTTTGTGCGTTTAGATTACACTGACGCGATTACTATTTTAGAAAACTGCGGCAAGAAGTTTGAAAACAAAGTCGCTTGGGGCGTAGATTTAAACTCTGAGCACGAACGTTATTTAGCTGAAGAACATTTTAATGGTCCAGTAGTTTTACAAAACTACCCGAAAGATATTAAGTCTTTCTACATGCGCCTAAATGATGACGGTAAAACGGTTGCTGCAATGGATATTTTAGCGCCAGGCATTGGCGAAATCATCGGTGGTAGCCAACGTGAAGAACGTTTAGATGTTTTAGATAAGCGTTTAGCTGAAATGAATTTAGATCCAGCTGACTACAGCTGGTATCGTGATTTACGTCGTTACGGCACCGTTCCTCATTCTGGTTTTGGTTTAGGTTTTGAACGTTTAGTTGCTTATGCAACTGGTATGCAAAATGTTCGTGACGTGATCCCATTCCCAAGAACCCCAAAAAACGCCGCATTTTAATTCGTTGTTTAATGTTTAAGGTAAAATAAAACCTTTATTGCACTACTTAATTTTGTAAATTAGATGAAGTAGTCGGTTTTACTATTAAAACGGCCCTCTTGAGGGCCGTTTTCTTTTTTAGGTAAATAAATATCATAATTTGACTTAGCTATTACGTACTCAACAAATATTATTGCTCCAACTAAGTTCAACTCATCGAAGTTGAGCACTATTAAAGTCCCCCAATTCCTTATTTCTTTTCATTTGAAATGCTTTAGCGCAGCTTAAAATTAACTTCACTTCACCTAGCTTTAACGTTCATGAATGACTCAAAAGAAACGAGTAATGCTGAGAATTGCTAAAGTAGCAAATAGTTGACGCTAACATCGTTTTCGAAAGGTTCGCGTAACGCTATTTTGCAAAAATAACTATGCTAATAACTTTAAAATCAGTAATTCCTGAATTTTTTGTTCTCATTTAAAACACCACGAAAATCCTATTGACAACAAACTACTCCCTATTTTAGATACCTTGGAACAATTAGAGTATCTACTTAATACAGTTATTTAAACGGCGTCTGAAATGTATGAATTTTTGTCGTTTTATTGGCTTGCCAATATTTTTTTTACTATCAATACTCTTGTTTGAACAGGTAAGAGGTTAGACCTTTAACCTGTTTGACATTATATAATTAATATTAAAACAGGAATTACTATGAAAAAAATAATGACAGCCATAGTATTGAGTTCTTTCGCACTAATGGCGAGTGCGAGCGCTAATCAGGGTATTGCCTTTATACATGGCACAGGACAACAAAGTGATGCTTACAATGATTATTGGAGTGGTGATTTTGTTAATTCAGTCCGACAAGGCTTACCGAACAACAGTAAATATACGGTGACCAATTGTGATTTTGACCAATTTATGTGGGCTGAAGCCGCAGCAGGATGTCTAGCAAACCAATTAAATAGTTTTATAGCTAACGAAAATATTACCAGCTTAGTGTTACTGACCCATTCCAATGGCGGTAATGTCGTGCGCTGGATCTTATCAAACCCCACATATGATTCTCGTTATCCGAGCATAATCAACACTACCAGCAAAGTTATTGCTTTAGCACCTTCTAGCTTAGGTACCCCCTTAGCTGACGCTGCGACTCAAGGTAATATCTTTGAAAGTACATTAGGTTGGTTGTTAGGTTATAACTCTGATGCTGTAAAGCAACAGCAAGTGAGTTGGATGGCCTATTACAATGATAATTGGTTGTCTGGTACTAGTGGACGCCCTACTTTACCTAGTACATTTAAAGCCGTTGTTGGCTCAGATGTAGATTCTGCGATTTGGGATAGTGACAGCTATTGTGGCGGTTACCAGTACCAAGTCGCGCTAGAAACAACACAAAACTGGTTAGATTCTTGCTCAGATGGCTTCTTAGAGTGTAGCTCTCAAAGTGGTGCAGGTACGGTTTGGTTTAAAGATAAAGAAAAAACCCAAGGCAGTGAACCATTAAGTCATCATCAAAGTCGTCGAGATTGCTTCAATCTAGACACTATCATCAGAAATGATATTTAAGGAGCAACCCATGAATAAAATTAAAAAAATCGGTTTGTTGAGCGCTTGCATTAGCCTGTCAATAAATACCAGTATAAACGCAAGCACATTATCACTTAGCAGTTCATTTGCAGCAAAAACAACACCTTTGATAGCTGCTAAGCGAATAAAAACAAATAACACCGAGCTTGTTGCTATCAGTGCACCACATCATAAAATAGAAAAAAAATCTCTCCACTTTAGTCAACCGCTAGCGCAAGCCAGTACTTTGTCATTTGCTGTTAAGCCTTATACCAGTGTCAGTGATGAGTATTGGCTAGAAGTAACAGGGAAACAACTGAACTCAGGTATTGCCTTAGCTATCACTAAACCTGGGGCTCTTATTCGCTTGTCAGGCAAAGCAAGTAAAAATCCAGCACATGTTAAAAGTATCGCTATTGACCCTGAAAAAATTGAGCTGTCTAAGGGCAAACAAAAACTAGATAAAGCATTTAGTCAGAAAGTATCACAGGAACAATTTGCCACCGCTAATATCTTCCCAAATAGTAGCGCTGTTAAACTTGAACAACGAGTTGGTCGTGGTGAGTTCAAACTCAAAGTAAATCAGGCACTAAATAGTGAGGAACGTTACTTAGTCAATGTAAAAGAAAAAGGCTCTGAGCATAAGCTAACACTGTCTATTCCCAGCCAAACATTAGTCGCTAAACAGCATATAACGCTTGATATGTCGATTAACAATAGCAAAGGAAAGTTGACAAACAGTAAGCATAAAGCTCACATAAAAACACCTACAGGTGACATTTTGCCGGTAAATTACCGCGAGCTAAACGGTAAGTACAATATCAAGCTTCCTGAAATGAGTGCTCATGAAAATTACGGAGAACTTTATGAATTACATATTGCATCACAAGGTAATGATAATGGTTTAAAAATCAATCGTAACGGTAAGGTCGCTTTTGCTATTGCAACGCCAACCGCAAAAATGACTGGTAAAACTGTTGTTAATTTAACTCATGCCACGGTTGAATTAGATATTGCTAGCGAAGGCCGTTATGAGCTTAGCGCAATTGTTTCAGGTACCAATAAACAAGGTAAAGCGCAGCAAGTTATGCTGAGTCGTTCAGCTCATTACCTACAACCGGGACAACAACAAGTAAACTTGAATTTTGATACTAAATTATTAAAAATATTACAAGTACATCCCCCGTTTCAACTAAGTGAGCTACGCTTAGTCGATCAAAGTCGTATGGCACTATTACAACAATAATAATTGCTGCAGCTCTTGAATTATCGTTTGCTAAAACGGGTTCAAGAGCTGATTTCCCTTTTATAAAATTTAAAAAAAATTATTGAAAAAACTTTTATGTAAGATGCCGATAAATTAGTTTTTCGGTCAAATGATCTTTTGCCATTTCGCACAAAGTCCTATTTCAAAAATAAAGTAGAAAAATATAAAATCAATTTTGAAATTTTTCTACCTGTGATCACAATACTTTTTTATTCTACAAAGTCACCTCTTTACTTTCAAGGCTTGCCTCTATTGCTATGAAATAAGAAATAAGAAATATTAGCAGGTTGTTCCCACATGGTTCATGTCAAATCGAATTTTATCAATGCCAATTGCCTACTATAGATAAGACCTAAAGCCTGTCCTGTCAAAACTTAAGCCGCATACGATTAGAATAATGAGCGACTTATTATTCAGACGTGTCAGTTAACAGAAATGTGAACCATGGAAAAGAATCGTCTTCAAGTACTCCCTAAATCACTAGAAAGTACCATAAAGCCTATGTTCACCGTCATCATTAATCAACTAACGAAAATTGACTGTGAATGGCTAAACTGATTGAACAATGTGAAGAGTATCAAATCAAAATGACATTATTCAAAGCGTATCTGGTGTTGGAAATTTGGTGGCATTTAACTTAATCAGCGAAATGCCTGAGCTTGGTTATATAAACAATAAGGAAGCGGCATCATTGATCGGCGTCGCTCCTTTTAATCGTGAAAGTGGCTCATATAAAGGTAAACGAATGTTACGTGGAGGACATTTACCAATAAGAACGGCCATGTACATGGCAATGATGTCAGCCATTCAATGTAACCCAACATTCAAAGCGGTTTATCATCGACTAATCGCGACTGGAAAACCCAAAAAAGTAGCGATAATAGCGTGCATTAGAAAGCTCGTGATCACACTCAATTCGATGGTGAGAGATGGTGTCTATTGGGATCCTAAAATGAATTAATTATTAAGGTTTGACACCATAGTCACTTGTTATATGCACATTACTCTAATGCCTCACCGCATTTATTACAAAACTTTGCAGGTGATAAAAAGTTTTGATTTATGTTAGTTTTTCCACAAGAACCACAAAACTTTGTAGAGCGAATATTTAAAAAAGAAATGAGTACAACCATTGGTACCATAATATATAAATGTTGACCGCCAAATCCCATTAAATAGGTAAACCCTATAAAAAGTAAGCCTGTAAAAATGATAAAAGGCGCCCAAAGCTTTTTCTTACGATCAGCATTTTTACTAACGAAGAAAATCAAAAAACTCATTAAACCTAAAACAACCCAAACACCGAAAAAGATAGGGAATATTTCTTCAGAACTCACAGCAACTCCTTGTGCATATAACGCCCTGTTAAGGGGCAAATTGTAGTTGGCTAAAATGTGAGCGGAGCGAAACAGCCAACTGTTATTTGTCCCGCTTGAACAGCTTGTTATAAGTAATTATTAACCTGTAAATAAGAATAGATATAGGCTAGAAACCACATTAGCATAACTAGCGAAGGATAAACCAATCTGAACGTTTTATGCTGCTTATTAGAAATAAAATAATAAATAAAAATACTTATTACACTAATAACAAATAATGGTATTACCGTAAAAGTAAAGGTTATACCGCAATTACCGCCAATATTAGAACCAAGTAAACATGAATATACCGAATTAATTGCGAATATTACGAGTGCTAAATTAAATGTAATTAAAAGGCTTTGATTAATGTTCACAAATCTAAACATATGCTTATTACTTATAACGCCCAAATAAGCGGCGTTTAAAAGTTGGCTAAAATAGTGAGGTACGAACGACAGCCAACTGTTAAACGTCCGACTTGATTTGCTTGTTAGGTGAAGTATTTCAGTAAATACAAAACCTTAAAGCAAACCCTAAAAGTTAATATTACATTCGCCACTTTACAAACACAACTGCTAGATTTTGAGCCACAACACCAAACAATGAAAAGCTAATTCGCAAGGACATTTTGTTTTTAATAATGCCCGCAGACTATATTAGCGAAAGTGACGTAGTATTTGGCGAAACACTCCGAAACCACTTTAAGTTACACAAACTCAAAACGTAAATTGGCAGATTCTTTAACAATAAAAAAGAAAGTGGCGATTACACCTAACGCCCCACTAAGAGGCAAATGATAGTTGGCTATAATAGAGAGCGAAGCGAAC
>OJGT01000061.1_pt1 | contig 26711 bp, 21 predicted proteins | sample 1595031 | NCBI WGS metagenome assembly OJGT01 (sample SAMN05416857, study PRJEB24817) | seawater metagenome | isolation source: Sea water | place: Canada:Atlantic | collected 2013-11 | reverse complement strand
TTCGTCGGCAGCGTCAGATGTGTATAAGAGACAGCAATTACGTGAGTAGGTACTTGGTCTTTTTTTGCTTTATCAATTAAGCTACGTAACGATAAATTACCATCGGGGTCTGTTCCGCCATTTTTAGCACAAACGTAAATTGCTTTACCGTACTTTGAATAAACTTTGGTTTTTGCACCGGCGGTTTTTGCCATGGATAATTTACGGTTTTGGTAAGCTCTGCCCATCTTAAATGCTTCTTCTATTAGCTAAATAATAATGCTATAGATTCTACAGTTTGAATGTGCTGTTGACTAGCCCATGTGATTAACTATTGTAGAATTTTTTACAAAGATATTGTTTAGCCTCCTGATAACTTCCTTAACACATAAAAATTACTTTATCTTTGTGTATTGGTCATTTGGGTTTAACAAAAAGTTATATCATTGACTAATTCGCTTGATATAATCATCTTTTATTTACGTAACGCCTTCGGAAAATTATTACGCCATGAATCAATCAACTGTTAATCCAAATAAAGCTCCTGATATTGCTATTGTTATTGAGTTTCTCAAAAGTTTACAAGATCAAATTTGTCATGCATTAGAAAGCGCAGACGGCAGTGGAAAGTTTATAGAAGATAATTGGAAACGAGCAGAAGGTGGTGGCGGTCGTACAAGAGTGATGACGGGTGGCGATGTAATAGAACAAGGCGGCGTAAATTTTTCAGTTGTTTCTGGTGATAAATTACCGCCGTCAGCAACAGCTCATAGACCTGAATTAGCTGGTCGTACATGGCAGGCTTGTGGTGTTTCTTTAGTTATTCACCCGAAAAACCCGCATATTCCAACGTCTCATGCTAACGTTCGCTTCTTTATTGCAGAAAAAGAAGGTGAAGAACCTGTTTGGTGGTTTGGTGGAGGTTTTGATTTAACGCCATTTTATCCAGTAGATGAAGACGTTATTCATTGGCATCAAGTGGCGCATGACTTAAGTACGCCTTTTGGTGAAAACGTTTATAGCGACTATAAGAAATGGTGTGATGAGTATTTTTATTTAAAACATCGTGATGAAACACGTGGCGTTGGCGGCTTGTTTTTTGATGACTTGAATAAGTGGGATTTTGATACATGCTTTGACTATATTAAAGCTGTTGGTCAAGGCTATATTGATGCTTATGTACCTATTATGAATCGTCGCAAAAATGATGAATACACAGAACAGCAACGCCAATTTCAATTATATCGTCGTGGCCGATATGTTGAGTTTAACTTGGTATTTGATCGCGGTACATTATTTGGCTTGCAGTCTGGTGGGAGAACAGAATCAATTTTAATGTCTATGCCACCGCTTGCACGTTGGGAATATAATTATCAAGCAGAAGAAAATAGTGATGAAGCAAAGTTAAATCAGTATTTATTTCCGCGTGACTGGCTGTAATTATTAGGTAATTTAACCACTTGATATGCTTTAGCAAGTTATAAGTCTACTCATATGATAGTGGTTGGTATACCTTCTCTATTATGATTTCAGTAGCTGTTTGAATACAAGATTACATACTAACTCTACGGTTAGCAGTATTATCCGTTGTGCTTAAACAGCTTCACAGTGAAAGAAAAGTTACACTTATTAGAAAATAAGTAGGTGTAACACACCCCTAATCAATACGCCCACTAATGCACCTAACATTGCGGCTTTAGCAATGGAAGCGACTCGCTTACCTGCTGCCAGTAGAATGGCTACACCAGCTACATCAAAAGGGTTAGTGATAAAGCCAGCAATACGATTCAGATCGGTTGCGGTCATAGCACCTTGATTTAATAGATCAATAGTAACGCCCATCATTGCGGTTCCACCGGCAATAAACTTAGTGACAATCGGCAATACTGTTGCTTCAGGTAGATCAATCAACGCCAGCATAGGAGCTAAAAGCCAAGTCAGTAACTCTATTGTTCCGGTTGCCTTTAATAAGTTAACAAAACAAAGAGCCAATATTAGAAGAGGAATAGAGGCCAGCACTATTTTTACCCCTTCTTGGCCACCGTCAGAAAGGATCTGAATAAAGTTTTTCTCTTCATGTTGCTCAGGTGCTAAATGTTCTGCATGAGCATAATCATCATCGAGCGCTGGATCACGAGCAAAAATATAATAGGTACTCGCAGCAGCAATCATGCCCCCAATGACAGAGGTTAGCATCATCATTGGCACATCCAAACCAACAACAGCCATTGGAAACACTACATTGGCTTGTGACATGGTCAATACAACGGCCAATGTCGCAGCTATTGCACGCCGAGATGTGCCGTCCTTATCCATAATGGCTAGCGTTGCAACGGGAGCATTAAAACTTACAAAGAGTATCTGCAGCATGGCAAATATACCTACCCCAGGAATACCAAATATTTTAACAAGGGGAGATAAACGATTTGAAACCCAAGCCAATATCCCTTTACTTTCAAGCAGCTTCATTACTGCAAGCATAACGACCATAACAGGCAATAAGACATAAAGAGCCATATCAATAGCTGTATGACCCGATTCAAGAATCAGCGTAATTATCTGTTCCATAAGCCTGTTATATATCCTCTTTGAAAAATGATGTGTGACAAAATATTTAACCTAATTCAATGCAAACTAAATATGGTTTTGAACACGAATTAACCTAGTCAAAATAAGACGTGTATCATCAATAGCAATGTATTTAATGACAATGAGTTAAAGAAGTTACAATGATAATTTAGCTAATGTAGGTAGGTGTTCACTTAGATTTATATAGGATTATACCCTAATTGATGCATCTGTATTATCTTCCAGTCTGTTTTATTTAGTAATGATATATACAGAGAATTTATAGGTAATAATTTATTTTTGTATAGGGAACGTTATGGTGAAACAAGCGCCAGATAAGCGTTTATTATTATCTGTTGATATTGTTCCATGATGCCAATCTACCACTTTAGCACAAATAGCTAAACCTAAGCCAAAATGACCTTGTTCACGAGAGCGTTCAGGGTCTAGTTTAACAAATGGCGTGAAAACTACATCGAGTTTATCAGCGGCTATGCCTTTACCATCATCTTCGATAGTAATTATTAGTTGCTTCTTAGTGATTTCAGCACTCACTAAAACTTCATGGTTTGCATAGCCTATGGCATTACTGATTAAATTAATAAGTACTCTATAACACCAATGATAATCAAGTGAAAAATGAATAGGTTGAGTCGTTGCTAGTGATAACCTTACTTCTTTTTGGTTGGCGAGTATCTCACAATCACCTATTGCTGATTTTATTAACGCATTCACATCTGTTTTTTGTTTTTTGATATGCAATGCTTGGCGTTCCATTGAAGCATATTCAAGAAAAGCACTTGTCATTTCTTCCATATTGGTCAGTTCGCTATCCATACGGGTAAGGTAACTATTTTTCTTTTCCAATGTTTTACTATCAATAGCCGCTTCTAAACCAAAGCGAAGGCAGGCGATAGGGGTACGGATATCATGGGATAAACTACGAGCTAAAATTTTATTATCTGCAACTAATTTCTCTATTTGACCAGCCATATTATTAAAGCTTTTTTCTAGCATTTTTATATAAGAAAACCGACTTGGTTTGATACGCATGTCCAGTTGACCAGCACCGATTTTTGCTGCTGCATTATTTAATAAGTATAGTCGTCGACTTAATGGAAATACCCATAAAATGAGTATGCAACATATGCTGGTATATAAGGCTAATGTTAAAATAAAGTTGAAAGAGCTGCTTTCTTCTTGCGCTAAAGGAATATTTATCTGTAATAAATAGCTAGGGTGTTTACTTAGTTTTTTTAATAAATATTGATCATTTTGTGATGCAAGTAAAAGTCCTCCTTGATGATCTAATTGCACTGATAATGCTTGAGGTAAAGCAACATCATCACTTAGCACAAGATGGCTATTTATTTCATACTGCTGTTGGAATTGACGTACTGTATCAGTAAGTGACGTTTCTGGTAGATCATTTAATTGTGATGATAAACCTTGCACTAATTGACGATATAATAAGGTGCGTTGGCTTTCTTGATTTGCTTGTTGTCCTGATTCAGCATGTTCAGCTAATTTGTCTAATCCCCAGCCAATAAAAAATAATGATCCAAGAACAGTGATAATAATGCTTAAATATAAGCCTCGCATTACTACTTGCTTTCCTTAGCGCTGCTCTCACTGTCTATGTCTTGAGTGCTGCCCCATGCATCACTGACAAATAAATAGCCTTTTCCCCAAACGGTTTTAAATTTTTTCGGTTTTTGTGGGTCGTCATTAAATATTTTTCTTAAACTGGATAACATCACATCAAACCGTCTGTCTTGACCATCATAATCGCGTTTTTTCAATGCTTTAAAAACAGAATCTCTGTCTACAACACTGCCCGAGTGTTCAGCAAGAAAGGTTAAAAAAGCAAATAAGCTAGAAGAAAGCTCTATTTCTTTATTAAGATAAGTTACACGTTTTGCTTCTTGGTTAATAGTTAACTCACCAAATGTTAACGTATTACTTTTAGATGAGTTTTGTTGTGAATGTATTAATTGTCCGTTGATTCTTGCCAGCAATGCTCGCGGTCTTACTGGCTTTATTACGTAGTCATTTGCACCGGCTTCAAGACCTATTACTTCATCAAATTCATCAGCCCTAGCGGTAAGCATAATAATAGGAACCTGACAGTGTTGGCGAACTAGTCTGCAGACTTCAATTCCATTTAAACCCGGTAGCATTACATCTAGAAGCACCAAATCAATCGAATTTGTTTTTATTTTATCTAAAACTAAATCACCACGTTCAACATGAATAACATTAAACTCTTGTTCAATTAGATATTCGCATACCCAATCAGCCAAACTGATATCGTCTTCAACTAATAAAATTGTATTCATTATTTTTTACCTTCAACTATCGTTGTTAAAACAAACGCCAACGACGTTTTCTTGTTGTACTTTTGTGTACCCAACTCACAACCATTTCTGTTTCAGCAATGAGTTTTTTGTCTTCTAAAGTACGTAATTGGTACGTTAAATTATCGCTAGATTCAAATGATACGCTTGTTTCACCTTTATTACCTTTTGGCCAACAAAATAGTTCTTTTTGGCTATTGGCTTGTTTGGTATTTATTTGATGTAAACAAAGTGCTTGTTCTGTCAATTTTTGCCATTGTATTGTTAATGTTGCATAACAATTACGTCCCTGTCGAAGTGTTACGCATTGTTGGGGTTGAACACTAAATGAAATGTTTGAAGGTAATGTAGGGCTATCTTCAGCTTTTACAGGTGATATTAGAAAGATTGGCATAATAAGTAAGTAACGACTTATTTTAACATTAGAATACATACAGTACTCCAACCATAAGTTGAGTTAATTTATTCTCGTCAACCAATGGGCTGTGCTTTATGCTATTAGAGTAAAAGGTTTGAGTTAGGCTGGCATTAAAAGACCAACTTTTATAGAGGGGATATTGCACATAAACTTCTAATTGTGCTCTAAAAGCGCTTTTAGCATCATGTAATGCTCTGGCGTTGCTTACTTCATCAGCACTAATACCAAAATAATAATCAACAAGTGATTTATCGTAATAAGTAAGACCTGCTCCTAAATAAATATCCCAATTTCGATAGGGTATTAAATAACTATAAAAGCTATCAATGATAATGCCCGAAGTATAATCACCTTGTTTATTTTTATCTGTTAATGCGGCAGCTAAGTCAACATAGGCAATTGAGTTGTCAAAAAATTGAGAGTATCGTAATGCAATGCCCTCAGTGAAACCTCGTTCATATAGCCCTTCTAATTGTGGTATTTGCTGTTTTTGATCGCGTATAATTTCTTTTGGATCAAAGCCATCAATGTATGTTTTGATAATTAAATCTAGCTCCCAGTCATTTTGTACTGAGAGTTGGTAGCCTATTTCTCCACTGCCAATAATAGTAGAAGAGCGTCTTGAGTTACTTTGTAAGAAAAAACCTTTATACGAGATATCAAGTAGTATACCTAAGTGTACGTAATCTATTGTTTCGGTTTGCTTCACATCGGCTAGTATTTGGGGTGTGCTCACCAAAGATAAGTCAAGCATCACTTGCCACTCAAAATTATCTTTAACAATAGGAGAGTTAGCGTGTGTTATTGCAGTTAATTGTGTTTCTTGAGCTGCGTAGCTGGTTGTAGCTAAAGCAAAATATAAAGCTGTGAATAAACAAGTTAGCCGTTGCTTTGAGTTAAGTAGGTGGATTATTTTGACAAGCATAGTTAGCACTAACATTTATTGTAGGGACATTGTTGAGGTAAAGGAATATTATCACAGTGCTAATATTATGTGCTTAATGAGCGACGTAAAAATGTTTAAAAAATGTAAGAATCAATTAAAAGTTATTGTTGCCCGTTTATTCATTGCTCGCTGGGCCTGCAATTTGTATTAGCTTGTAGCTTATCAGGGGAAGAGTTGAACTCTCTCTGGGTGTAGTTCAACCTGAGAAATGTAGAATATTGTTTGATTATTGAAAAAGCTTGCCCTAGTTAGAGAAGATAAATGCTCTAACATCATGGGGCTGTTTAACTGATAATTATCAGAAGATTTAATAGCCGTTAAACTATTATTGCTTTTTACCTTCGATGTGTAATTCTAATTGCACGTGAGTTGAAGCAGGGCCTAAGTTCATTTTAATAGCGTAATCTGTTAATGCGATTGACGTTGTACCACTGAAACCTGCGCGGTAACCGCCCCATGGATCTTTACCTTCACCAATTGTTTCTGCATCAATAACAATATTTTTGCTCACACCGTGTAACGTTAGTACACCTGAAACGGCTAATTTGCCACCTGCTTTTTCAGTGATTGATGTACTAACAAACTTAGCATTAGCAAAAGTGTTTACATCAAGAAAGTCATCGCCTCTTAAGTGCTTATCACGTTCAGCATGATTAGAGTTTACACTGCTAGTATCAATATTTACTTCAATTTTTGACGCTGACACATTGGCAGGATCATAGCTAAAATTACCACCAAATTTATCAAAACGCCCCGTTAACCAACTGTAACCTAGATGCTTAATTTTAAAGTTAATTGAAGCATGTGCTCCTTTGTTATCAATAACATAATCGGCTGCATTTACGGTAGGCATCAACATAGCGCCAGTGATGAGCGATGCTGTCGCAAGTTTAGTCATCATATTTTTCATTAAGTATTCTCCATTTTATCTTTCGCTTGGTTAAGATTTTTTTGGCGTCTGCCAATCATTCTATTTAGGGTGTTGTCTTTATCAATAAAGTGATGCTTCAATGCTGCAATGGCATGTAATGAAGCAAGTAAAATAAGTGTATATGCTAACCATTGGTGTATGAGGCCAGCCACGTCTTCTTGGTTTTCAATAAATGAACCAAAGCCAGGCACAGTAAATAACTCAAACACTTCAATGCCTCGATCATCTGCTGTTGAAATGAGATAACCCGTGATCATGATAAGAAATATTAATAAATAAAGAACTGAATGAGTCAACTTTCCCATTTTGCGTTCTAAACTACTATGGCTTGTTAAGTGTTCAGGCGTTAACTGTTTGTGGCGCCAAACAACCCGAACAATCATTAATATAAAGAGCAAAAAGCCTATGCTTTTATGAAGTTCAGGTGCTGTTTTATACCATTGATGATAATAGGTTAAATCTACCATGTAATAACCTAAAGCAAATAAAGCAATGATAGTAGCGGCGGCTAACCAATGAAAAAATATACTAATATAGCCGTAATGTATTCTAGTGTTGTACATGGACTTTTGTTTTCCGAAAAAGTTTTTAAAGGATTGAATTCTATTATGACAGTATATAAGTAAATAAATATTGAAGCTTTATTTATAAGTTGTTAACTTTTAGTTAAATTGTAAGTATTTATATAAATGGAAAATATTAATGACTCTTGAACAGTTAAAAATGTTAAAGCAAGTAGCTGAACTAGGTAGTCTTAAAAGTGCTAGTGCAACACTATTTAAAACACAGCCTGCGATTAGTCAGGGCATAAAACAACTGGAAGCTCAATTAGGTTTGCAGCTATTTAATCGTCAAGGCTATCGATTGTCGTTAACTGATGATGGAAGAAAAATATATCAGCATGCATTACGATTACTTGATGAAGCTGATCATATGAAGCAATTAGCAAATTTTCTTTCGACAGGTCATGAAGCCAGCATAACCATAGCAATAGAAGCGTCTTATGATTTAAAAAAAATATTACCCGTATTAGAAATGACACAAAGCGAATTTCCACACACTCAAATTATTCTAAAACAGGAATACATTAGCGGTGCATTAGAAGCAATTAAATCAGGAAAAGCAGATATAGCCTTAACGGCTATAGATGATTTAACGTTGAACTCTGGGCAATTTGAAACTAACAAACTTTATCAAGGCTATTTGTGTAATGTTGCATCACCTCGTTTTATTGAGCGTCATCCTCATTTAACTTCAGTCTTAGAATTAAAAAATGAATATCAGATTGTTGTACAAGACTCTGGGCAAAGTAGCCAAGGCATAAACTACAGTGTTCAAACAGGACAACGTTGCTGGTATGTAAATGATTTCAGTACTAAAAAAACGCTAATTATGAGTGGCATGGGGTGGGGGCGTTTACCTGATTACATGATCACTAATGAGTTGCAGCAAAACACGCTAAAAACGTTAAATATGAAAGATTTTAATATGAAAATAGCCTTGAACTATCAGGCGATAAAGTTGAAGTCTTGTTTGCTAGGACCTGTTGCAGAAAAACTGTGGCAAAGCTTAAGGTTGGTGCACTTGAGTGAGTGAGAGGAATAAATGCTCGATAGTTTTAACTAGGCTACACCTAGTTAAAACTATCGAGCATGAGATAAATTATATTGATTATAATTTTTGAACTTCCTTGTTCATTTTGTTCTTAAAAGCTAATAGATTATTGATTGTTTTGAGCAATCATAAACACATCAAAAAACTCAGTTAACTCTTTGTGAGCGGTTAGAGGTAAGATGTTAGCAATATGCTGATCAGGACGTACTATAACCATACAACCTTGTGAACGGTCGATATCTCTTAATTCAAAAATATCATTACCTTGTTCAGCATGGAACACTTTCTCGTAATCTCTTAGTCCATACTTACCTTTGGCTGGCCATAGGTAATCTTGCATATTCTCAATGGCAAGATCTGGTTGTTGGAATACTCCATATACATCAAATACTGAATCTACATCTGTACCTGCAGGCGTATATTTTTGTACAGGAGAAGACTCAGAGTTAGCTAAAAACTCGATAAGTTTATATGAATCAGAAGAGGCTTCTGTAGGATTTTGTTTATTACCAAAAACAAAAATTCTCCAGCGACCATCCGCTTTATTCAAATGACCTAAGTGTTGTCTATCACCATCAGATACTCGAATAGCTTGTGCTGAATGGAATCGTTGACCAATCTTGAAGCCAGTCGCTAATTGCTGATTTTCCTGACCAGTAGAAATATATGACGGGTAATACTCGATAGCGGTGCCTGCAACAAAGCCATTTTGCCTCGCCATGAATTTTTCAATATCGGCTGTGTTAGTTTTCGCTTCAGGTGAAACATCATCTGATGTTGGACGAGTAGCCACTAGTCTTGATAACTCTTTATCTGCATTGATTAACTGAAATGCAACTTTACGTCGTTCTGTTGAGTAAGTTTGTAGTAATTCAGGTTTACACTTACCTTGAAGAACAGAAGCTACTTTCCAACCTAAGTTAAACGTATCAGGTAATGATGTATTTAATCCCCAACCACCTTTAGGGCTATGTGTATGACAAGCATCACCAGCAACAAATGCACGAGGGATAAGGCTGTCAGGATTATCAACAGGAGTGTCATCAAATCTTTCTGCTACGCGTTGACCAACTTCATAGATAGACCACCACGCAACTTCTTTAACATCTAAGGTATAAGGATGCATAATTTGTTGTGCTTTTGCGATTACATCTTCAGCTTTAAGGTTAAGATCTGCTGCACGTTGTCCTTCACCCAAAAGACCAAGCTCGATGTAGAATCTACATAAATAACCACCTTCACGTGGAATAGTCATTACAGCGCCGTGTTCTTTTGATTGGATAAAACTTTTCACGCGAATATCTGGAAAGTCTGTTACCAATAGCAGATCCATTACACCCCAAGCTTTATTTGCTGAGTCGCCTTCTAGCGGGATTGATAAACCTCTACGCACAGCACTTCTTGCGCCATCACAACCTACAACATAACGTGCTTTAACTGTTTCTTTTTTTGGTGATTCAGAGCCATCATTTAATTCGAATTGTGCCGTGATAGGATGTGCTTCTAAATCTTGTGTTAAATTAGCGTCAACATCTAATTCAAGTAATCGACGGCTGTAATGAGGAACAAGGTTTGTTACTGAGTTTTCCATGCCTTCTAATAGTAATTCATGAAGTCGTGCTTGGTTAACAATACCATGGGCAAATTCAGACAGACCAATTCTCGCATCAGCAATTTTATGAGTGCGTTTTATTTTTTCAGGATTTGTAGTATCAGGTTCCCAGAAAGTGTTCTGGTTTAAACGGTAAGCTTCTTTAACAACAAAATCACTGCTGTTGAAGCCTTCCATGATTTCCATTGTACGACAAGATATGCCATCAGCTCGTCCAAAAATTAATGGACCTTCTTCAAGATCAACAATACAAGTTGTAATGTCAGAAAACTCTGACAGTTGTCTAGCCATCGCTAATCCAGCAGGTCCACAGCCTACAATTAATACATCTACTTCTTCTGGAAGATCAACAATAGGTAGAAGTGGGGCTGGCTTACGAACTGCATCTGGAATTTGATAGTTACCTGGTTTAAAACCATTTAAGTGGTATTGCATTTTATAGAACTCCTAATTTTACAAATATTATATTGTCATTATCCAAGGCTATGTTATTAATCATTTTTACCTTGTGTAGTTTTACTACTTGTTAATTAACGGGTAAGAATTGTAGTTGCTTACGGTAAATTAAAAATAGTAATTATAACCTGTACGCGTGTTGTAAATTCCGATAAGGCACGATGGAAATATTTACCATCAAATTCGGTGTTAGACTTAAGTATCACCCCAAATAACTTTATTTCATCTCTTTACTTTTACAAAAGGATAAACTTAACACGTTAATCAAGTATAGAGGTCGCTGAGTTTTTAGAAAGGTAATTTTCATTGCTTTAATGGTACTTTTCATAGAAAAATTGTTACCAGAGAAAAATAAGAATGGTTTGGTTTTGTTTCCTGTCTATATAGCCCTGAATACTTATTTAAACTAAGAGTTAAGTAAATATATTTCTCCCTAAACAGGTTAATATACAGAGGTATGGCTTTATGGTGAGAAAAGTAACTATTTTACAGTCGCTAAAACTTGAACTGAAATTAGTGAATAATGGCGAGTGTTAAAATATGATAAACAGCAATAAGCTCTTTATTCATGGTGACAATATTTCAGTTATTAGTGTTGATACTTAATTAAATAGTCTTGAAATATATTTATTTTTGCCAGCTAGTATCAGGCTTCCATTTGCTAACCCAGTTTGGAATATCACCGGCAGGCATAGGCTTAGCAATGCCATAGCCTTGTGCTAGTTCACATCCTATTTGTAATAGCGCAGTGCCATGTGCAATTGTTTCAACACCTTCAGCAATCACGTCTCGTTTGAATGATTTAGCTAATGCTATAACACCTTCAACAATAGCTAAAGCGTCCATATCATGAAGCATATCTCGCACAAAGCTTTGGTCAATTTTTATTAAGTTAGCTGGTAGACGCCTTAGGTAAGTTAATGATGAATATCCAGTGCCAAAATCATCAAAGGCAAATTTTACACCTTGCTCCATACAGTCACTCATGGTTTTTGATACATGATGAACATCCTCTAACGCACTTGTTTCAAGGACTTCTAGTTCTAAATAGCAGGGAGAAACATCTGGGTGAGCTGCTAGTAATGTTGTTAACCTGTTCACAAAATTTGTTTGCTGTAGTTGCATTGCCGCAATATTTACGCTGGTGTTTAATGGAAGGTTAAGTCCCATTGCTTGCCATTGACTGATTTGTGTTAGGGCACTATCAATCACCCATTCACCTAGCTCAATCATCATCGGGTTATTTTCAATAGCGGGTAAAAACTCGATTGGATTTAAGAGCCCTCGCTCTGGATGCTGCCAACGAATAAGTGCTTCTGCACCTATTACGGTACCTGTGCGCATATTAACTTTTGGCTGATAATATAGTACAAATTGCTGATTATCTAACGCACTGCGAATTGATTCTAATGTTTCTTGTTGCACTTTAACTGCGTTATCTTCGGCCGTATCAAATAAATGATAGCGATTCTTTCCGGATTCTTTTGCAACATACATGGCTTGATCTGCATGGCGCATTAACTGGTCGGCACTCACGTTATCTTGCGGATAAAAAGTGACGCCAATACTCGCTGAAGTATGTAATTCCACATTACCTATATTGATAGGCTTTGATGCTGCGGATAAGAGTCGTTCTAATACAAGTTCGCAATCTTCAATAGTCGTTAAATCGGTTAACACGGCAACAAATTCATCACCGCCAATACGAGCTAAGCTGTCACCTTCGCGTAGCGCCTCTTTCATTCGGGTTGAGGCGATAATTAATAACTCATCACCCATGTCGTGGCCATAGGAATCATTAACTCGCTTAAAGCTATCTAAGTCCAGAAAAACGACTGCCAATAAAGTATTATGCCGTTGGCTTTGAACCATAGATTGACTCAGACGATCGGCTAGTAATACACGATTGGGTAAGTTAGTTAATACGTCATGTAACGCTTGATGTTGTAACTGCTCTTTTACCGTGGTTAATTCTGAGAAATCTTTATTGATTCGATTTTCATATAAAGAAAAACGACGAGCTAAATAATTAGATAACATAAAAGAGAGTGCAACAAAAAATAGTGTCACAAACAAGCTGAGCCATAATATTTTTAAAAATTCATTTTTATTTTGTTGACCAATATATTCTTCCCTTTCAGCAAGATAGCTTTCTATTTCACTTATATAAGATCCTGTTCCAATGGCCCATTGCCAATCAGATAAGCCTTTGATAAAACTTATTTTTTCTGCCGGCTTTCCAGTGCTGGGCATTAAAGGGCTATTATAATAAAGAAAACCTTCACTTTGCTTCGCTATTTCTACTATTTCCTTAACTATTGAAATCCCCTCTGGATTGAGAGTATCTATATTATTGGTACCAACATATTCCTTCTTGTAATGAGACAAAGTGTTTCCTTGATAATCAACAACAAAAACGTAGCCATTTTTACCGTATCGAATGTTCCCAATTCGTTTTAACAAACGCGCCTTGATATCGTTCTCCACATCAACAACATATTCGCCTGTTCCAATAAACCAATCATAAGGCTCAAAATACTTACCAAAACCTATTTTTTCAAACTCTTGTTTTTTGTTTTGAGGTTTTACAAACCACCAGTGATAAAATCCTTCTCCCGCTTCTTTAACTATTTGTCCCATATCACGAACAATATAGTTGCCTCGAGTATCTTGGAAGTTCCACAAAGACGTACCTTCTAATTTAGGTACTACAGGGTGCATAACATTTTCACCTGTTGTTTTATAAATAAAATAATAGCCTCTGCCTTGATTAAAACGCATGCTTCTTAGCGCATTTGTGATTAACTCAGTGACCTTGGTTTCAGGTAAATGTTTGTTTTTTTGATATATGGTGGTAGCAATACTATGCGCCTGATATATACGTTCTTTAATATCGGTTTTTAATGTGGTTTCAGTATTACTTTTTTCGTAGACTATTTGCTGATAAATGTGATTTATCTGTGCTTTTATTGTTTCTTTCTCTGTATCAATATAGTTTTTGTGAAACGTTGAGATATTACTGTCAAGTTTGGCTTTATTGTCAGTAATTACAATGAAATTAACCAAAACAGCAAAAGCCACTACGATAATTGGTGGTATGATTTTAATCAATCGCAGCAGTTTTAAGTCTTGAGTTATGTGCATCAATAAGCACTCCTAAATAGATGAATAACAACTATTTATTATAATTTTAAGATAAAACGTGCTCTTCATTAAGCAATGTCATTCCATAAAACTATAGCTAATGTGAATAATACTCCACAGAAAACCTGTTTACTGACGATAAACTTTTTATCAAGAATGATCGTATTTAGCTTATTAACTATAAATTCGATCATTACGTATATTAAATTGGTTACCGTATCATTAAAAAAATAAAAATTAATGACCTATATCAAATAATTTACTTTTCGTTAATTAAAGTTATGCATAAATTTTTTTAATTATTTCATAATAGTACAAGTAATTTAATAATCATATTGAGAAGCTAATAGATAACTCCTATATGATTATAATGATAGCTATGATGCTAATGATAGCAAGTTGGGATGAATGGTATCTTTAATGAATACACCTTGTGAGAGCTTTGGTTGTCCCTTTATTAATTATAAGAATGAAAGAGTTTTTATACTTTTAAAAAGCCTAACAATGTCCTCCTTGATATATTTATTTTGAAGTTAAAGGTTAATTTCAACGTTGCGGATAAGCTAATATAGTCACTGCGTTATTAACGCTTTCATACGCTGACTCGGTTATCATAAAGCATGATAGTCATGAATAAGTGCTAATTTACTACTTCATATACCTCTTATTTAGCTTTTGTCATAAAAGTGTCATTTTTGATCTGCACAATAGTACAATTGAAAAAGTAAGCGTTATAAAACTACATTTAGATTATTTAAGGCATATGTATGAGTGGATACATTTTAGTTGTTGAAGATGAAACACCGATCAGGGAAATGATCACTTTCGTTTTAGAGCAAAATGGTTTTAATTCGATTGAGGCTATTGATATAAAACAGGCAAAGGAAAAGATTGTAGAACCTTACCCTGATTTAATTTTACTTGACTGGATGTTACCAGGAGGCAGTGGCGTTAAGCTTGCCAAAGAGTTAAAGCAAAATGAATATAGCCGTAATATTCCTATCATTATGCTTACAGCTCGTGCTGACGAAGATGATAAAGTGAAAGGGCTTGATGCCGGTGTAGATGATTATGTTACTAAGCCTTTTTCGCCAAAAGAGCTTATTGCTCGTATTAAAGCCGTTATACGTCGTGTTTCACCAACGTCATTATCAGAAAAAGTTGAATTTCATGGCTTGAAATTAGACCCTGTTGCGCATCAGGTTATGATCAATGATGAATCCTTAGATCTAGGACCGACAGAGTTTCGTTTATTACACTTTTTCATGACCCATACTGAACGAGTTTATTCTCGCGAACAACTGCTTGATAATGTTTGGGGTACTAACGTTTACGTTGAAGATAGAACTGTTGATGTGCACATTAGACGTTTAAGAAAGGCTATTTCGGGTGCTGGACATGAAGAGTTTATTCAAACGGTTCGCGGTGCTGGCTATCGCTTTTCAGGAAAGTTAACAGGCAAAGTTAAAAAATTAGCCTAATGAACAAATTCAACGCACTAAACTTAGCATAAAATATTATATATAAAATGGACACTCTTACTGCGAATAAGCAAGAATATCGTTTTCACTCGGGAATTGAAGCATTACCCGATGCAGCGTTAATCCTATCACCTGAGTTGGTTATTCTTTCAGGAAATAAAAAAGCACAGCGTTTACTTGGTGTTCGTTTTCCTGAAGATGTTGGAAAAAATATTGAGCAACTCATTATTGATCCTGAGTTTACTGATTATCTTCAGCAAGGGAAGTTCGAGTCACCTTGTTCAATCACGTCTCCTATTAATGATGAGTTACAGTTAGAAATTTCGGTGATGTCGTTTGGTGGTGAGCAAGTTATTCTTATGTCTCGAGCTATTGCTAAATATCATCGATTAAAAAAAATGCGACGAGAGTTTGTCGCTAATGTTTCCCATGAACTAAAAACGCCCTTAACGGTTGTGCGTGGTTATGTGGAAATGATCCAAGAAACAGATCATGCCTTAGACCCCCATTGGAAAAAAGTATTTACCACTATTGAAGGGCAAGTGTCTCGCATGGAGCGATTAGTTGAGCAATTATTGAGTTTATCAAAAGTTGAAAATAATCGTGATGACGATGATATGAAGTCAGTTAACATGCCTTCATTAGTTGAAAATCTTGTTGAAGATGCGCGATGGCTGAATCAAGGTAAACAGCACGAACTTAGAACTCATATTATGCAAGGTGTTGGTGTTTTTGGAATTGAAACTGAGCTTAAAAGTGCTTGTGCAAATCTAATTTCAAATGCTATTGCTTATACTCCTACCAAGGGTATTATCGATGTAAGCTGGAAATATAATGGTGATAAAGTTATTTTTAGTGTTAAAGATAATGGTGATGGGATTAAAGCTGATCAACTTAATAGGTTAACAGAGCGATTTTATCGAGTAGATAAATCACGCTCTCGTGATACGGGTGGATCGGGACTTGGTTTAGCAATTGTTAAACATGTACTTTTGCATCATAAAGCCGAACTCGTAATTACGAGTGAATGGGGACAGGGCAGTGAGTTTGCAATTCACTTTGATGAAGGTTTAGCTTGTTAAATATAACAAGCCCTTACATACCGTATCTATTCATTATAATGACTTGGTTACATCTACCATGAGATCATCAGCGATATTCTCTAAAGCACTTACTAAATCATAGAGATTATCGTTTTTCAAGGCGACTTGCACTTCTGCTTTAAACATAAGCTGACCCGTATGTGGGGCACTAGATTGTTCACTAACCAATTTAATTAAATTACCACCTTGGTGATGAATAACAGATGAAACTTCTTGAATGATATCAACTCTATCATTTGCTGTTAACTCTAACACTAAGTTAGTGCTTGTAGGTGTAGAGCTTGGCTCTGCTAATTCAATCTGACAGCTTAAACCATCTATTTTTTTCAAAGCAGCAGTAAGAGCTTCAGTGTTTTCTTTGTCAACAGTAACTTCAATTACACCAGCAAAAAACGTTGCTAAATGGTGTAAGCTGCTCATTTGCCAATTACCTTTATGCTGGCTAACAACTTTAGATAAAGAGTCAACAATGCCTGTTTTATCAGGGCCAATACAAGAAATAACAAGATGGTTCATATGATTTCCTCAATTACGGTAAAATGTGTTGTGAATAGGGTGGTTTCTTAGTGTAAGGGCTAAGTCATGCGAGATAGTTGGCTAAGTTCTTTATTTAGCTGTTCACTATCACCTAAGTTCAATTCTATTAAGCGGCGTAAACAAGTTACACTATCAATATCAATAGCATTACATTGTAAGCCTGTTTCATCATCGTGTTCATGAACTACAGCAACATGCATTGAAACGTCTAACTCTTCGCCAGATAAAGAAAACTGTAAAGTACCTAATTTTCCTTTTAATGATTGCTCTGAATTCACCGCGGTGATTAAAGCACCATTAAGGGATATATCATGGATAGATACAGGATAAGTATTATCTTCAATTATTAGCTCTGCTTCGATTGAAAATAATATACGGGTAAATAATCGCCTATTCTCCATTAAATGTGCCTATTAGGATTGATCGTTGATAAAACATGCCTTTAGCATAGACTGGTTTTTATCTAAATGGTATAGAAAAAGCTTGTTCTAAAGTAATATTTAGTAACTTTTTATAATTACTTAACTTTAAATTTTGGTAGGTTTTTGAAGGGATTCTTAATTATTCAACACAAACGTTTTATTACGCTTGTGTTGAACTTATTTAATTGGCCTTTTAGCCTATTTTTTTGTACTTAATTCTATGTGGCTCAGTTGCTGCTGGGCCTAATGTTTTCTTCAACCATGCTTCATAATCTGTAAAGTTACCTTCATAGAAGTTGATTTGACCTTCATCACGATAATCTAGAATATGAGTTGCAATGCGATCTAAGAACCAACGGTCATGAGAAATAACCATGGCACAACCAGGGAACTCTAATATTGCTTCTTCAAGTGCACGTAAGGTTTCAACATCAAGGTCATTGGTTGGTTCATCAAGTAGTAATACGTTACCACCTGTTTGTACTAGCTTGGCTAAATGCACACGGTTACGTTCACCACCAGACAACTCACCAATGATCTTTTGTTGATCGTTACCTTTAAAATTAAAGCGTGAGCAATAAGCACGGCTTGGAATTTCAAAGTTGCCGATTTGTAAAATGTCATGGCCTTGAGAAATTTCTTGGTAAACAGTTTTGCTGTCATCCATGTCATCACGAAATTGGTCAACACTGGCAAGTTTAACAGTATCACCTAGTTCAACATTACCAGAATCAGGTTGCTCAGCACCTGACATCATTTTAAACAGTGTTGATTTACCTGCGCCGTTCGCGCCGATAATACCAACAATAGCGCCTTTAGGAACACTAAAGCTTAAATCATCAATTAACACTCTATCGCCAAATGACTTAGTTAGGTTATTAACATCTAATACTTTATCACCTAGGCGTGGCCCAGGTGGAATGTAAAGCTCATTGGTTTCATTACGTTTTTGATGATCTTGACTATTAAGCTCTTCAAAGCGAGCCATACGGGCTTTACTTTTTGATTGGCGCGCTTTTGGATTTGAACGTACCCACTCAAGTTCTTGCTTGATAGTTCGTTGCAAAGCATTTTCACTTTTGCTTTCTTGCTCAAGACGGGCATCTTTTTGTTCTAACCATGAAGAATAGTTACCTTCATAAGGAATACCGTGGCCTCTATCAAGCTCAAGAATCCAACCAGCTACATTATCTAAGAAATATCTATCATGGGTAATAGCTACCACAGTGCCAGAATAATCATGTAAGAAGCGCTCTAACCATGCAACAGATTCAGCATCTAAATGGTTAGTTGGTTCATCAAGTAATAACATGTCTGGTTTTTCGAGTAATAAGCGACAAAGTGCGACACGACGACGTTCACCACCACTTAATACTGAAATCTTTTGATCCCATTCTGGTAAGCGTAGTGCATCAGCAGCACGCTCAAGCACGTTATCAAGATTATGACCGTCTTGTGCGTTGATGATATCTTCAAGCTCACCTTGCTCTTTTGCTAATTTATCAAAATCAGCACCTTCTTCAGCATATTCGTTATAAACTTGGTCTAAACGCGCCATGGCATTTTTAACTTCAGAAACGGCTTCTTCAACGGCTTCACGTACTGTTTGATTTTCATCAAGCTGAGGCTCTTGTGGTAAATAACCAATTTTAGTACCGGCTAACGCAACAGCATCACCTTCAAATTCTTTATCAACGCCGGCCATTATGCGTAAAAGTGTTGACTTACCTGAGCCATTTAAGCCTAAAACACCTATTTTAGCGCCAGGGAAAAATGAAAGAGAAATATCTTTTAAAATAGTACGCTTTGGTGGAACTACTTTAGAAACTCTATTCATCGACATGATGAATTTATCGGGTAGTGGCTGAGCCATGTAGATACCTTTTTATTGTGGGAATTGTAATGGCGATATTTTAGGTTAAAGGGGCAAGGCAAGCAAATTTGATTATAGGGAGAGTATTCTTATTTTGAATAAACGCTTTATATTAATAGTAAATTGTAGTGTCTAGTGAAGATGACAATGAAAAGAAGACAACTTATGATAGATATTCTACTTACTCGTTTAGATATAGGTCTTTAATGAAACCGCTTTTGTTAACTTTTATTATGCTGTTGTCTTTTACTGTACAAAGTAATGAGACTGAACTGAACGTAGTAACGGAAAATTGGCCTCCATTTATAATAGAAGGAGAGGAGATTACAGGGAAAGTCACTCAGAATATAAGAGAGATTTTATCCTACACTGATATTTCCTACACCTTAGATATTTATCCTTGGGCAAGAAGTTTTCATTTAGCTACAACGAAACTTAATACGCTTATTTATTCTATTTTCAGAACTACGCAGCGAGAGTCAAAGTTTCATTGGTTTTGTCCTATTTATAAATCTACACCAATCTACGCATTTAAATTAGCATCAAATGACATCAATATAGATTCGTTTGAAACGTTGAGAAATGGCGTCGTAGGCATAATGCGTGGAGATAATAGCCATAGTTACTTTTTACAAGAGGGCTTTCAAGAAGGTGTAAACATAGATGTATCTGCTAATGAAAATACAAACATAAGAAAGTTAGTTAAGGGCAGAGTTGATGTTGTTGTGCAATCTAAAGAGGCACTTTTGTATCGTTTAGGGTTACTTGGAATAAAAGATTTGGATATTGTGTCAGGTATTGCAATTGCTCAGGCTGAAAATGCAGAACATTGCATGGCGCTTAGTCTTGGTACTAAAGCTGAAACGGTTAAAAGAATAGGAGAGGGATTCAAACAATGGCAAAACATCAATAAAGAGTAAGATATTTAGAATTTGAACCCGTCTATTTTTTGAAAGTTATCAACAATAATTAGGTATTATCGTTGATAGGACTAATCGTTAGCAGCATGTATTTCATGAGAAAGTGACGTTAGTATGTTAATAACTTCTGCACTAGCACTTTCCATTTGTGATAAATCTTGTACCGTTTGTGACATGTCGCCTGATTGCATTGCTTTTAATGCATGTAATCCATAGTTGTGTACCTGAGCATGTGGAGCATCAAGCTGCTTGAATGAGCTGTAGTTTGAATATTTCTCAGCTCCACCACCAGTAAAGTACCATTTACCTAAACGACAATTATGGTGATCAGCAAAATCATCCACTGTTTTATTAGACATGCCTAATATGACTTGATATACCTCTAGTTTCCAAACAACATGATCCATTTTAACCGTTTGAATAAAGGCATCGGCAGTTGAATGAGTAATCACGGAATACATTTTTTGGGAGACTGAAACAATGTTGTCAGCAGTACTTTCTATCGTTGTCGTACTATCGCTTATTTCGCTACTTTTTTCACCGACTTGATGTATCCCTTCAATAACCTGTTCCATTTGTTGATTGACTTGTTCAATCAAGTTAGAAATTTCATTTGATGCTTCAGCTGAGCGTTGCGCCAGTGTTCTTACTTCATCAGCAACTACCGCAAAACCTCGCCCCTGTTCACCAGCGCGTGCAGCTTCAATGGCAGCATTTAAAGCGAGTAAATTAGTTTGATCAGAAATCCCTTTGATTATGTTTACAAAATCATTAATACCAGCCGTTGCTGACTTTAAATTATCAACAGAGGTTGAAGCTTCTTGACTATCATTGCTTATTTTTGCCGTAGCAACAGTGGTTGCAGAGAGCATAGTAAGAATTTCAGTGAATAATTCTTGTGATGATTGAAAACCATCACGGTGGTTTATTAGTTCTGTTGAGGACGCTGCCAGTTCTTCTCTAATATTATTAACCAGATCAGATGAATTTAATAATAAACTGTTTATTTCTTCTTGATGGCGATAACGTTCGGTATTATTTGCCATGTCTTGTGCTAATTGCTGACCTTCTAAATTGGCATTTTCTACTTCTGACTCTAATGATGTAACTTGTTGCTTTAATTGCTGATTTTCTAATTTTAATGCAGCAAATTCTTCTTTACTAGGGAGACCAAACATAAAACAAATACCTTAAAACAATTAATATAACAAGTTATAAATATTCGCCAATTATAACGAAAGCATTGTATTTAACAAACGGTATTTACAAATGGGGTAATTACTTTGAGGTAAATCATAAGGTTATTTCTAGTCGATTAATATTTCATCTCCTGAGTTTAGCCCTGAAATTACGGTGACCATGCCTAGTTTTTCTTTACCTAACCTAACAAAGCGACGTTGAGCTTCTCCATCACTTTTAAGCCAAACAAAATCTAACTGTCCTACGTGGGCAACACTGTTTGTAGGGATGACTAATGTAGATTTTTTACCTGACGGAATAAGCATGCGTGCATACATACCTGGTAATAAACTTTCATGGTAATCTATGTGTACTTTGACTAGAAAACTACGTGAAGCCGTATTAGCAGCAGGAACAATTTCTTCTATTTTACCTGTAATTATTCTATTCATATTTGGTAGTTCAATTTCTATTGTTTGCCCGTTAATTAATGTCAGTGCAAGTTGTTCGCGTACCTGTGCTTCAACCCGTAAAGATAAGGGATTATATAAAGATAATAGCTTTACTCCCGGTTGTGCAGTGTCACCTGGTTCAGCAAAACGATCAACAATACGTCCACTAATTGGTGCTATTAACTGCGCATAACTTAATGTGGTTTTTGTTTGCGAAAGTGCTTGCTTTGCTGCGGTTAATTCAGCTTGTAAAGTATGATAAGCAGCACGATTTTTATCTAATTCAAATTCAGAGATTAACTTTTCTTTAAAAAGTTTAATGGAGCGTTCAAGATTTTGCTTTGCTTCTTTATATCTTGCTTGCATAGCATTAACATTTTCTTGGGCTTGTAACATTTGTGACTGTAAATCACTTTGTTCTAACTGTATTAGTAAGTCGCCTTTTTTTACCATATCACTTGCTCTAACATCTATATGTTCAATACGTGCTAAAACTCTAGAAGAAATTATGGTCGCTTGTTTTGCTGCAATACTCGCTGCAACAGGTTCGAAAAAAGGGATTTCTTTTGGCGTTATTATAAAAGTACTGTGAGAGTCAGTTATTGTAGTATTTGTTTTATCGTTGATTGCTGGTGATACTTTTTCATTAAATACGCCTGCAAGCCATGCCACCATAAAAAGAAGAATGGCTAAGGCGAATACAGGAATTAATATTTTTTGTATTGTGCTTTTTTCTGCTTTAGAGTGAGTCATTACTATGCCTGTATCTTAATTGCTTTGTTTGTGGAGTCGTTGGTCATAATTTGCTTTTTTGATGAACTAACTTTATCTGATTCCTCATTGTCGAAAATAAGTAAGTACACAATTGGCACAACAAGTAATGTAAAGATAGTTGAAGAAATAATGCCAAAAATAATCGCAATGGCTAAACCGCTAAAAACGGGATCGAGGGTGATAATTAAATTACCTAATAAGGTTGTTCCAGCGGTTAATAAAACGGGCCTCATTCTTACGGCACCAGCTTGAATTAACGCTTCTTTAATTGACTCACCTCTTTCACGCGCTTGCGTAATAAACTCGATCAGTATTAATGAATTTCTAACGACAATACCGGCTAATGCAATCATGCCTATCATTGCGGTTGCAGTGAATAATACGGGATCAGGTGCACCAGCTATTTCACGTTCACCAAATTGATTGAGTAAAAAGAACCCGGGCATAATACCAATAACTGTTAAAGGGATAGCTGACATAATTATGCCTGATAACGCAGCAGAGCCTGTTTGTACTCTAAGCACTAAATAAATGGCGGTGAGTGCAAAAGCAAAAGCAATACCCATATCGATAAATACACGTAAAGTAATACTCCATTCTCCTTCACCACTCCACGATAAGTTAATGTTCTCGGGTAGTTGCCACAATTGACCGCCACCACTTTCTAAAAAGGTACGACTCTGCCAATTGTTTTGCTTAGTCGCTTCATTTTTCTCAGTGCTGACATTACTATCGGTATTTTGTAAATCACTACTCACATCAGCAATCACAGCTGCAGGTGTTCTACCTGAAATATCTGCAGTTATATAAACAATCGGCTTTAAATCTTTATGAAAAATGGGCTTTTCATTGAGTTGTTGTTCAAATGTTCCTAATTCACCTAAAGAAACGAGTGATTGTGGTGCAATATCAATTCCTTGCGGTGTACTGCTTTGTACAATTCCCGCTTGTCCCTTAACGGTTAAACGATTAAAGTCTGCAAGATTTTCTCGTTGCTGAATGGGAAGCTTTACTTTTATTGCCAGTGGTGTTGCTTCATTATCAACATGTAAATATCCCGCCACTTTACCCGTATTAGCAACATCGATGACTTGATTGATATTTACGGTAGAAATACCGGATAGTGCGGCTTTTACTTTATCAGTTACGAAGCGAAATTTTGTTTGGTCATCACCAACAGTGGAGTCTACTTCGACAACATGAGGCTCTTGCTTTAACCTTTGCTCAACAATTTTGGCTGCTTTTCTTAAGTCATCGTATTGCGTATATTCATCACCATAAAGTTCAGCCACTAAGGTACTAAGTACTGGCGGCCCCGGTGGTACTTCTACCACTTTAATATTTATACCATCAACATTAAGTGCTGATAATTGTTCTCTAAGCCTTAATACAATGGCATGTGATTGATGCTCACGTGCTGTTTTATCGAGTAAAATTACGCGCAAATCAGCCATGTAAGGTGCTTGGCGTTGGTAGTGTTGACGAACCATACCGTTAAAATCGATAGGAGATGATGTACCTACATAGCTAGCTATCGCTTTAATCTCAGGAAATTTCTGTACTGTGTGGGATACTTTTTTTGCTATTGATGCAGTGTGTTCCAATGTTGAGTTTTCTGGCATATCAATAATAACTTGAATCTCATTTTTATTATCAAAAGGCAGCAATTTAAGTGGTACCAGGCGCATAACAGGCAACATAGCAGCAACAATAAATAATAGTAATACCATCCAAAGTACAAACTTTCCTTTTTTTCTATTATCTAATAGAGGGGTTAGTAGGCGTCGATAAAATTTGCTAAAGCCCTCGCTTTGTTCACTTTCCTCATTGAGTTCAGTTACTGATTTTGGCTTAATTAATTTTGATGCTAGCCAAGGAGTCACTAAAAAAGCGACTAAAGTAGAACTGATAACACTTAAAGGAACATTAAAGGCCATAGGTGCCATGTAAGGTCCCATCATTCCAGTGATATAAGCTAATGGAATAAAAGCTAAAATAATTGTTAACGTTGACATTAACAATGGCACTCTAATTTCATTCATTGCTGCTACGATTTTATCTTTTAAAGAGCCCTGTTTATTTTTTAAATAACGTTCAATATTGTCAACACCAGTGATGGGGTCGTCAACTAACAAACCTAGAGATAATATAAGTGCGAATAAGGTAACGCGATTAATGGTGTAACCAAAGGCTAAATCTAATGATAAGGTAATGCCATAACAAATAGGAACGGCTAGGCCTACAACAATGGCGGATCGCCAACCTAGAAATACAGCAATAAATACTACAACCGTAAAGACAGCAAAAGCTAAGCTAGTGGTGAGGTTATTTACCTTTTCATTCGCTGTTTCGCCATAATCACGTAGCACTTCAATATGAACATTTTCTGGAAAAATAGATTGTTGCAAAGAGGATATTCTATCGTGCACAGCTTGTGCTACCGTAACAGCATTACTGCCAGGCTGTTTAGCGACACTGATAGTAACCATTGGATGATCACCATTATTATTTGAATAATGTTGCTGTTGATGTCCATTAGCAAAATCAAGCCATGTATAGCTGCTTTGTTCGGCGGGACCATCACTTATTTCAGCGATATCTTTTAATAAAATGGCAATGCCATTAATAACACGGATAGGGGTGTTTTTTAGGGTTTCTATATCACGAAATACATCGCCACTTTCGAGACGAAAAGATTGATTTTCTAATACGATATTACCGTGTAATTGTAAGCTATTAGAGGCGTTAATAGCACTGAGTACATCTGCAATAGCAACTGACCTCGCGGTCATTTTTTCAGGGGTGATATTTACTTGTATTTCTCTTGAGCGTCCACCAACTATGTTAACTTCACTGGTGCTTTCTATCGCTTGTAAAAAAGTTGAAACTTCTTCAGCTAAACGTCGCAATCCAAAATCATCTATTGCTTGGTTATCACTGCTCCATAAACCAAGCATAACAATAGGAACATCGTCGACTTCTATTGGCTTTACGCGCCAATTGGTGACTATAGCGGGAATTTTATTGGTATTTGAGTGAAGCTTGTTGTAGGTGTTTAATAAGGCTTTTTCGCGGTTTTCACCTACGTGAAACCTTAAGGTGACGACTGTTTGGCTATTATTTGTCACTGAATAGACATGCTCAACACCAGGAACTTGGGATAAAAGTTTTTCTAAAGGCGTGGTAACTAGGCGTTCTACTTGTTGTGCATTAACGCCATCAGCGTTAACCATCACATCAATCATAGGAACCACTATTTGTGGCTCTTCTTCTCGTGGTGTGTAATTGAGCGCCATCAATCCTGATAGCATTGATAGAACTAAAATTATAAAGGGGAGTTTGCTTGATAAAATGCTGCTAATTAATTTTGCAGTAAAGTTAGTTGAAGTCTGCATAACTAGCTAATAGCCCTTTAAAATTGGATCGTAAATTTACTTAGTAGTAACAATCAACAATTTAATTAAAGAGCGTTTATTAAATATCTTCGCAAAACTGTTGTTGTAAAACTTCTAATAAATATTGTATTTTTTGGTTAGCAATTCGATAGTAAATTGTTTGTGATTCACGTCTCGTTGCTACAATTTCGCTTTCTCTCAATTTGGCTAAATGTTGTGAAAGCGCTGATTGTGATAGATCAACCTGCTCATTTATATCACCAACAGTCATCTCTTGATTTGCTAAAGAGCATAAGATTATTAGACGGTATGGGTTAGCTAATTGTTTCAAAATTACAGAAACATATTGAGCATTTTTTAAAAGTTCAGTTTTATCGTTTGTCATATAAATCTCAGAGAGGACATTGAGATTTTATTTTACTATTGAACTTTATTTTAGTAAAGGCTAATATATTACATAAGTAAATGTTAAATTAGTTTTATCTAAAATACAAGGTAGGTAAACTAATATTTGTAACATTTAATATCTGTCTCTTATACACATCTCCGA
>OJGT01000060.1_pt1 | contig 28560 bp, 29 predicted proteins | sample 1595031 | NCBI WGS metagenome assembly OJGT01 (sample SAMN05416857, study PRJEB24817) | seawater metagenome | isolation source: Sea water | place: Canada:Atlantic | collected 2013-11 | reverse complement strand
AGATCTACACTATCCTCTTCGTCGGCAGCGTCAGATGTGTATAAGAGACAGAAGTTATTGTTATGGAACTTGGATTGAAGGCCAAGGGCAAGGGGTTAAGGTTTACGATGCGCTTAATGGCAGTGAAGTCTGTGAAGTGAGTAGTAACGGTGTAGATTTTAACAAAATGCTAGAGCATGGCCGTAATGTTGGCGGTAAAGCACTACGTGAAATGACTATTCACGAACGCGCTAATGCGATTAAAAATGTCGCTAAACATTTAATGTCAAAGAAAGAACAATTGTATGCTGTATCAGCTAGAACCGGTGCTACAAAAGTAGATAGCTGGGTTGATATTGAAGGTGGTTTAGCCACTATGTTTAGCTACTCTGGTATTGCTCGCAGAGAGTTTGCTAATGAAAAATTTATTGTTGAAGGTGGACCAGAAGTACTTTCAGCAAAAGGTACTTTTGTTGCTCGTCATATTTTAACGTCTAAACCAGGTGTTGCCGTACATATCAATGCTTTTAACTTTCCTTGTTGGGGAATGTTAGAAAAAATTGCACCTAGCTTAATTGCGGGTATGCCAGTTATTGTTAAGCCAGGCACTGCCTCTGCTTATTTAACGCAAGCCATGGTAGAAGAAATTATTGCTTGTGGCATTTTACCAGAAGGTTCTATCCAATTAATTTGTGGTAGCGTTGGTGATTTACTTGCTCGCTTGAACGAACAAGATGTTGTCACCTTTACTGGCTCTGCAAGCACAGGTCAGAAATTACGTTGTCATGAAAATATTGTTGCCAATAGTATTCCTTTCACCATGGAAGCTGATTCATTAAACAGCTGTATTTTAGGTGAAAGCGTTGAAGTAGAAGATGAAGAATTCCAGTTATTCATTAAAGAAGTAACGAATGAAATGACGGTTAAAGCTGGCCAAAAATGTACAGCTATTCGTCGTATTATTGTGCCACAAAATAAAGTTGCTGCAGTACAGGAAGCCTTAATTGCACGCTTAAGTAAAGTAACGTTAGGCGATCCAAGCATTAAAGGTGTTCGCATGGGACCTTTAGTTGGTAAAAGCCAACGTATGGATGTAGAAAGTAAAGTTGCACAACTTAGTGATTTCTGTGACGTAGTTTACGGCGGCGATGTAAGTAAACTTGAATTAACGGGTGATAATGTTCAACCAGATGCCTTCTACCCGCCAACATTACTTTACTGTGATAAACCACTAGAAACTGATGCTCCGCACAGTATTGAAGCTTTTGGTCCAGTAAGTACGCTTATGCCTTATAACTCGTTAGATGAAGCCATCGAAATTGCACGTTTAGGTAAAGGTAGTTTAGTTGCTTCAGTCGTCACTTACGACAACGAAGAAGCAGCTAAAATTGTATTATCTGCTGCTGCATACCATGGTCGTATGTTAGTACTTAATAGAGATTGTGCTAAAGAATCTACAGGTCATGGTTCTCCATTACCTACACTTGTTCACGGTGGCCCAGGTCGTGCTGGTGGTGGTGAAGAATTAGGTGGTGGCCGCGCTGTAAAACATTACATGCAACGTACTGCTATTCAAGGCTCACCAACAACATTAATGGCTATCTCTAAAGAGTATATGGCTGGCGCAGCAACTACCGGTGATGATAAACATCCGTTTAGAAAATACTTCGACGAACTTCAAATAGGTGAAAGCTTAACAACTCACAGACGTACTGTGACAGAAGCTGACATTGTTAACTTTGGCTCAATGTCTGGTGACCATTTCTATGCTCACTTTGATGAAATAGCGGCTAAAGATTCTATGTTCGGTCAACGTGTTGCGCACGGGTATTTTGTTATTTCTGCTGCTGCAGGTATGTTTGTAGACCCAGCTCCTGGCCCTGTATTAGCAAACTACGGTTTAGAAAACTTACGCTTTGTTGAGCCAGTACCTATTGGCGATACCATTCAAGTTAAAATTACCGTTAAAAAGAAAATCAAAAAAGATAAACGTCCTGAAGAAGATAGAGCTACAGGTGTTGTAGTTTGGGATGTTGAAGTGACTAACCAAAATGACGTGATTGTTGCGTTATACGACATTATGACTTTAGTTGAAATACAAGAGTCTTAATAGGTTTTAATAACATCCTCACTCGTTGAGGATGTTATTTATTTGATTTATTAACCTTCGTGTTTTGGTTTATAAGCACTGTCAGTAAAACGTGGTCGATCGCTCTGAATTTCAGTTAAAGGTTCAACTTGCTGTAAGCTTTTTAAGCAGCGTTCAGTTAGGTGATGATACTGTTTGGTACCGCCGGTTTTCCAAGCAACTTCTTTATCACTTAACGAGCGTTTAACCGTTGCAGGACTGCCCGCAAGTAAACTTCTTGGTGGGCATTCAAAGGCAGATTTAACAAAGGCTGTTGCCGCAACTAACGATTCAGCGCCAATAACCGCATCGTCCATGATAACTGCGTTCATGCCAACCAAAGCATTTTCGCCAATATGACAGCCATGAAGAATAGCGCCATGACCAACATGACCATTTTCTTCAATAATACAGTCTTTCCCTGGAAAGCTATGAACAACGCAAGTGTCTTGAACGTTTGCACCTTGTTTAACGACAATACGGCCAAAATCGCCACGTAGTACCGCGTTAGGCCCAATGTAACAGTGTTTATCGATAATAACGTCACCAATTAATACTGCCGTTGGATGAACATAAGCAAGAGGATCAACAACAGGTACAAGGTTTTCAATTGCATAACTTGGCATAAAGGTTCCTTAAAGAGTTAAATAAAAAAGATACTTAATAGATTAACTAGTGTTACTGATCTATAACACAGTGTCTACTGAAATAAGGCTAAGTCGCCATAAACAATAGCTATATCCGTTCAATGCAAATGAGCATGATTTAATTACAACGGATATAAATAAAATAATATCGACATAAAAAGCGGAGAGTAAAATGAGTTTTTCTACCATCACATATCAACTAGATCAAGGTGTCGCTGTTTTAACCTTGAACCGCCCTGCTTCACTTAATAGCTTCAATACCCTGATGCATGATGAAGTGCGCGAAGCAATGAAAGATGCTCGTGACAATAGTGAAGTTCGCTGCTTAGTTATCACAGCCACAGGCCGTGGTTTTTGTGCAGGACAAGACTTAAGTGATCGTGCTGTAAAAGTTTCTGATGAAGCGCCTGACTTAGGTGAGTCAGTTGAAAAAAATTACAATCCGCTTATTCGCAACATAATGACCATGGAAAAACCTGTACTTTGTGCTGTTAATGGCGTTGCTGCCGGTGCTGGTGCCAGTATTGCTCTAGCTTGCGATATTGTTTTAGCCGCTAAAAGCGCTAAGTTTATTCAAGCATTTTGTAAAATAGGTTTAGTTCCTGACTCAGGCGGTACATTCAATTTAGTACGTGCATTAGGTTTACCAAGAGCCAAAGCATTAGCCTTACTTGGCGATAAATTATCTGCTGAACAAGCGCAAAACTGGGGCATGATCTGGCAATGTGTTGAAGATGAAAAGCTAATGGATGAAACCATGACTTTAGCACTTCACTTAGCCACACAACCAACCAAAGGCTTAGCGAAAATTAAAGAATTGATGAACAACTCTTTTTCTACGCCTATGCATCAACAATTAGAATTAGAAAAATATGCTATGCGTGAATTAGGTCACACAAGTGACTACCGTGAAGGCGTTAGTGCCTTTATGGAAAAACGCCAACCAACATTTACTGGAGAGTAATTGTGACAAATGATGGCTCAAACCTTAGCGAAGCAGATCAGCTTGCTCAAGCATGTGCCAAGCACATGTATGACAACGATGCAGCTTCTCAAGCACTAGGTATTAAATTATTACAAGTACATTGCGGTAGCGCTATTGCAGAAATGGTTGTAAGAGATTTCATGCTTAATGGTCACAAAACCTGCCATGGCGGACAAATATTTACACTAGCAGATTCTGCTTTTGCATTTGCTTGTAACTCTCAAAATCAAGCTGCTGTTGCACTAAGCTGCACGATTGATTTTGTGAGCCCTGCTTTTGAAAACGACATACTCACTGCAGTTGCCGAAGAACTACATCAAGGCGGTCGCAGTGGAGTATATCAAATAAAGATTACTAACCAGAACCAACAACTTATTGCACTTTTCAAAGGCAACTCTGCGCGTATAAAGCAAAGCGTATTGCCTGAACAAAACTAGCCGAGGAAATAACTATGAACAATGCTTACATTTGCGATGCAATCAGAACTCCATTTGGCCGATATGGTGGCGGACTTTCTACCGTAAGAGCTGATGATTTAGGTGCTATTCCTATTAAAGAGTTAATCAAACGTAACCCACAAGTAGACTGGGCTAGTGTTGATGATGTTTTCTACGGCTGTGCCAACCAAGCGGGTGAAGATAACCGTAATGTTGCTCGTATGAGTGGCTTACTTGCTGGTTTACCTATCGATGTTCCAGGCGTAACACTAAACCGTTTATGTGGTTCAGGGATTGATGCCATTGGTAGTGCCTCACGTGCTATAGCGAGTGGTGAAACAGACATGATTATTGCCGGCGGCGTAGAATCAATGTCAAGAGCGCCTTTAGTTATGCCTAAAGCAACAAGTGCTTTTAGCCGTCAAGCTGAATTGTTTGATACCACTATCGGCTGGCGCTTTGTTAACAAATTAATGGCTAAAGAATATGGCGTAGATTCTATGCCAGAAACAGCAGAAAATGTTGCTGAAGACTTTAATATAAGCCGAGAAGATCAAGATCTTTTTGCCTTTAACAGCCAAACAAAAGCTTTAGCTGCACAAAAAGCTGGGCTTTTCAAAAGCGAAATTGTCCCTGTTCATATTAAACAGCGTAAGGGTGACGATATTGTCGTAGCCGATGACGAACATTTACGCTTAAGCCCTATTGAAACTTTAGCTAAATTAGCCACACCTTTTAGAGAAAATGGCTCAGTTACTGCCGGTAACGCTTCTGGCGTAAATGATGGTGCTTGTGCCTTATTAATTGCGTCAGATAAAGCAATTAAAGCCAACAATTTAACGCCAAGAGCTCGCATAGTTGCCATGGCAACTGCTGGTTTAGCACCACGCATTATGGGTTATGGACCACTTGCTGCTACCAATAAAGTGTTGGAAAAATCAGGCTTAACGTTAGATCAAATGGATATTATTGAATTAAACGAAGCATTTGCAGCACAAGGTTTAGCTGTACTTCGTGGTTTAGGCTTACCTGATGACGCGGCACACGTTAATCCAAATGGTGGTGCTATTGCTTTGGGCCATCCTCTAGGTGCGAGTGGCGCGAGATTAGTGACTACTGCAATGAACCAACTTGAGCGTACAGAAGGTCGCTATGCTCTTTGTACTATGTGTATTGGTGTAGGTCAGGGTATCGCAATAATCATTGAAAGAGTTTAACAACTAAGCTCTGTTATTCTTTGAAATTATCAATTTGTTATGAGGAAATTACGTTTCGCAACAACGTAATATTCCTCATATATCAATTTGAAAGCATAAAAATTCAAGATTAAATATCAACAGAGTATTAGTAAGTCATTAGAAAATATAATGATTTAAAATAACACAATTTAATACGATACACAGTATTGACATACTGAGAAATAATCGTATCATTAAAGTAGTTAACATATTAACGACAGGAGAAGATATGGCCGAATATAATAAAAGTGAAGCAGAACTAGAAGCTGTTTTCCAACAAAAAATAGATAGCGAGCAAAAAATCGAACCAAAAGATTGGATGCCAGAAGCCTATCGCAAAAATTTAATCCGTCAAATGTCACAGCATGCTCACTCTGAAGTAATTGGTATGCAACCTGAAGGTAACTTTATTACACGTGCGCCTTCATTGCGCCGTAAAACAGTATTGTTGTCAAAAGTTCAAGATGAAGGTGGCCACGGTTTATACCTATACAGTGCTACTGAAACTTTAGGTATTGCACGAAGCGAATTAATTGCAGCACTACAAAGTGGTGAAGCTAAGTACGCCTCAATTTTCAATTACCCTGCGCAAACATGGGGTGATATGGGCGCTATTGGTTGGTTAGTTGATGGCGCTGCTATCGTAAACCAAGTATCACTACAACGTACATCTTACGGTCCTTATTCACGCGGTATGATTCGTATTTGTAAGGAAGAAAGTTTCCATCAACGTCAAGGTTACGTGATCATGATGGAACTTGCTAAAGGTACACCTGAACAAAAACAAATGGCACAAGATTCATTAAACCGTTTTTACTGGCCTGCATTAATGATGTTTGGACCACATGATTCTGAATCAGCACACAGTGCTAAATCAATGAAGTGGAAAATAAAACGTGAAACAAATGATGATTTACGTCAGAAGTTTATTGATCAAACTGCTCCACAAATTGCTTACTTAGGTTTAGAACACCCTGACAAAGATTTAGTGTGGAATGAAGAAAAAGGTCAACATGACAGTGGCGAAATTGACTGGGAAGAATTCTACGCAGTTATTAACGGTAACGGTCATAGTAATCGTCAACGCATTCAGCACCATGTAAAAGCACATGAAGAAGGTGCTTGGGTACGTGATGCTATGTCGGCATACAAACAAAAAAAATCACAACGAAAAATTAACGCTGATACAGCTGCCTAATAGCCATAACGAGTAAGACTATTAGTAAAACTGTTAAAACAGTAGTTCCTGAGGAGAGATAAGATGAGTTTAGAAAAATTAGAGTTATTTGAAGTATTCCTTCGTTCAAAACGTGGATTAGATCATAAACATGCTGGCAGCCTACATGCTGAAGATAAAGAGCAAGCCTTAGAATATGCACGCGATGTTTATACTCGCCGTAGTGAAGGTGTAAGCATTTGGGTTGTTAAATCTGATGACATTTGTGCATCTCAAGAAGATGACAGCGATAGCTTTTTTGATCCTTCTGATGATAAACCATATCGCCATGCGACTTATTACGATATCCCTAAAGAAGTTGGCACAATGTAATCAGGAGTAAAAAATGACTAGTTCTACAGAAACAGTAAGCACACAAGACATTATTGATTACGCTACACGTCTAGGTGACGATGCTATTGTGATCGGTCACCGTCTTTCAGAATGGGTATCAAAAGCCCCTTTTATCGAAGAAGATGTGGCGATAGGCAATGTTTCCCTCGACTTCCTTGGTCATGCACGCATGTATTACACCTATGCGGCAGAGGTTAGCAATAAGCAAAATGGTACTGATGATGTAACAGAAGATACATTTGCTTACTTACGTGATGAAAGACAATTTCAAAACCATTTATTGCATGAGCTACACAAAGGTGATTTCGCCTATACAACTGCACGTCAATTATTAGTTGATGTTTATAACAAGTACTTTCTTGAGCAGTTAGAAAAATCGAATGATGCAACCCTTGCTGCTATTGCAATGAAAGCTTCGAAAGAATCAAAATATCATTGTCGTCGTTCAAAAGATTGGACTTTACGTCTAGGTGATGGCACCAGTGAAAGCCATGAAAGAATGCAGGTTGCTTTAAATGATATCTGGGGTTACACCCATGAGTTATTTGAACTTGATGAGTTAGAGCAACGCCTTGTTGATGCCGGTGTTGCCGTTGATTGCACAACGTTAAAAGCTGATTGGTTAAAAGAAGTAACCGCTATCATTGAAGAAGCAACATTAACAGTGCCAGATCAAGATTGGGCTGTTCGTGGTGGTCGTCAAGGTTATCACACCGAACATTTAGGACATTTGCTTACTGAAATGCAATTTGTTCATCGTTCATTCCCTGGTGCTAAGTGGTAGTAATATGGAGTCTCTGATGCAAGTTATCCCGACAAAAAACCCAATACAATTTGAGCGTGAACAATTTCGTCGTAACTCAAAGTATCCTGAATTATGGGATTGTTTAGACCAAGTTAAAGATCCTGAGATTCCTGCATTATCTTTATGGGATATTGGTATTTTAAAAGATATCAAACGTCAAGGTAACCAAGCATCAGTAACCATTACTCCTACCTATTCAGGTTGTCCTGCTATGGATGCTATTTCTGAAGATGTAACAATAGCTTTCAAAGCGCTAGGTATTGAAAAAACGGTGATAATCACCGAATTATCACCGCCTTGGACAACTGACTGGATGACTGATAAAGGTCGAAATCAGCTAAGAGATTATGGTATTGCTCCGCCAAACGATGTTGTTGGTGATCATGAGCAACCACTCAATAGTGAGAGCCAAGTGCTCTGCCCTCAATGTGGCAGTGCTGACACTAAGTTACTAAGCGAATTTGGCTCAACGGCATGTAAAGCCTTGTTTCAGTGCAACAGTTGCCATGAATCTTTTGATCTTTTTAAACATATTTAATCGCAACAAGTAAATAACAAGAAGGTGCGAAATGACAAAATTTTATTCTCTACCTATTGCCAGTATTAGGCAAGAAACTGACTCAGCAATTTGCTTGAGTTTAAACATTCCAGATGAGTTAAAGGAAACATTCTCTTTTACTCCTGGGCAATTTTTAACACTGCAAGCAACAATTAACGGTGAAGAAATTCGTCGCTGTTATTCAATTTGTTCAGGTGTTGATGAAGCTCAACTGTCTGTAGCTATAAAGCGCGTAGAAGAAGGTACTTTCTCTAACTTTGCAAATGATAATTTCAAAGCTGGCGATAGTATTGACGTTATGCCACCACAAGGTGACTTTACCTTAAAAACTTTAGACAGTGAAAATGGCAAAAACTATATGCTATTAGCTGCTGGTAGTGGTATCACACCAATTTTATCATTGATTAAGTCAATTTTAGGTCGTGAACCAAAATCACAAATCACTTTAGTTTATGGTAACCAAAAAACCCTAACCATGATGTTTAAAGAAGAACTCAGCTTTATTAAAAACCGTTATTTAACGCGTTTTAACTGGGTTAACATCATGAGCCAAGAAGACCAAGGTGCTGATTTACTCAATGGTAGAATTGATAACAAGAAAGGTTACCAATTACAAAAGCAAAAAGTAATTGATATCAACACTACTGATGAAGCCTTCATTTGTGGTCCTGAATCAATGATTTCTGAAGTATCTCGCGGTTTTAGAATTGAAGGATTAGCAGAAGATCAAATTCATTATGAATTATTTGCTAGTTCATCTGAAGATGCGCAACTTGTTTTAGACAAAGCAAAAGATCGTGTACAAGAATATGGTGAAAATCGTACCAGTAAAGTTACTGTAATTGCTGATGGTCGTAGTAATAACTTTGATCTAGCAACTGTTGGTGCCAATATTTTAGATGCTGGCATGGCTAATGGCGTGGAATTACCTTACTCGTGTAAAGCAGGTGTTTGTTCTACGTGTAAAGCTAAGCTAATCAAAGGTCAAGTTGACATGGATATTAGCCATGGTCTTGAACAACATGAAATAGATGAAGGCTATATTCTGACTTGTCAATCTCACCCTATCACGGATGAAGTTGTTGTTAGTTTTGATGACAGATAAGCTTTTTCTATAGCATTATATTATTAGGTTATTACCTTACTAAATAGTAGTTTTGGTAATAGTTCCTACTTGCTAGTGGCTCATTAAATTGATTACAATTTAATGAGCCACTAGCAGATTAGTATTAATGACAATAGGAAACAGTATGACGAAAACCAGTAAAATTAACCTTACTGTTAAAGAACATATTAAACAAAGCAAAATTAGCTGTACCTCTATGGTGGTGACTGTTTTTGGAGATATTGTTTCTCAGCATGGCAGTTGGATTTGGTTATCAAGTCTTATAAAAGCACTTGAACCGTTAGGGTTCAATGAACGCCAAGTACGAACATCTGTTTACCGCTTAGTTCAAAATAATTGGTTACAAGGCAATAAGGTTGGTCGCTGTAGCTATTACTGCTTTACCGACTTCGCCATGGCATATTATGAAAAAGCAGAAAGAAGAATATATGCCGCTGAACAAGCTGATTGGAATCAAAATTGGATTTTAGTTTTACCAATTTCCGTACCTGACGATAAAAAAGAAGAGTTTGTTAAAAGTTTACTTTGGCAAGGATTTAACACCCTAGTATCTGGACTTTATGCACACCCCTCTTGTGATGCATCTTCTTTAAATGAAGCTATTCACGAATTAGGATTAACAGGTAACGTTATTATTCTCAATGGCAGTGTTGCAGACTTAAACTCGCAAAGTGTTATAAAGTCATTGATAAAAGAGCGTTGGAAGTTATCTGAGTTAGAAAAAAATTATCGTGAGTTTCTTGATTTTTATCGTCCTCTTTGTCAACAGCTTTTAAATAAGCATGATAAATCTGAACAATTGAGCACAACAGAGTATTTTTTACTCCGAGTTACCTTAATTCATGATTATCGCCGTGTATTATTACGTGATCCTGACTTCCCTCAGGCAATGCTGACACAGGGGTGGGTAGGATATGAAGCACATGATTTAGTAAAAAGAATGTATAAAGTTCTCGGTGAACCATCTACCGCTTACATACAAGAAAACATGAAAAACGCTCAGGGAAAACTACCTGATGCAACTAATAAATTTTATCAGCGGTTTGTATCTTGAGCTTAGATTTAAAACTTTGCAAAGATACTCCTTAATTAGTAATTAAAAGCGTTCACTTCACTCAGTGAAACGCATTATTGTGTAGTTTTTATACGAAAACTTGTACGTTACCGTACGCATTTTCAAAATATGTATCCGTAAACTGAAAATGAGATTAGGTAAAAATACAATTAAATTAGGAAAAGTAACAATATGACAGCTCCTGTACAACTTATACCAACAGCTCCAAATGCCGATAACATCGCTATCATCAATATTGATAACCCACCGGTTAATGCACTATCACATGCAGTTCGCCAAGGAATAGTAGATGCTATTACTCAAGCCGAACAAGATGAAAATATTGAAGGTATTGTTATTTATTGCCAAGGTAAAACTTTTATTGCCGGAGCTGATATTAAAGAGTTTGGTAAAACACCAAAAGAGCCTCATTTACCTGATGTAATAAAACGTATTAACCAATGTAAAAAACCTATCACTGCTGCATTATTTGGCAGCGTATTAGGTGGCGGATTTGAAGTAGCTTTAGCTTGTCATTACCGCGTAGCTATAAAAGGTACAAAAGTTGGTTTACCTGAAGTTAACTTAGGTTTAATTCCTGGTGCTGGCGGCACTCAACTATTACCAAGAGTTGGCGGTGTTGAATTAGCATTGACTATGATCACCTCAGGAAAACCTCAAAAAGTTGAACAACTGGACCAATACGGTATTATTGACCAGTTAATTGATGTTGATAGTAACAATAAAGATCATTTACTCAACGAAACAGCTTCATTTGCCAAAGAGATACTCGCGCAAAATAAATCAAGTAAAGTCATTACTCAAGAACCTATCCTACTTGATGAAGAACAAAAACAAGCGGCAAAATCATTATGTCAGCAATTTAGAGATAAATTAGCGAAAAGATCACGTGGACAAAAAGCACCTCAAAGTGCCGTAAACTCAATTGAAAACTCATTCACATTACCTTTGAATGAAGCCATGGTAAAAGAACGTGAATACTTTGTAGAGTGTAGAGGCTCTAGCCAATCACGTGCAATGCGTCATGCTTTTTTTGCTGAAAAAACAGCGGCAAAGCTTACACTTTCAAGTGAAAGTAAACCAACACCAACGAATATTAAATCAGTAGCAGTTATCGGTGCTGGTACCATGGGTGGCGGCATAGCTATGTGTTTTGCCAATGCAGGCATTAATGTCAAATTATTAGAAATGACTCAAAGTAACTTAGCTAAAGGAATTAATGCTATTGCTAAGCGTTATCAGCAAGCAGAAAACCGAGGCATTATTAGCAAACAAAAAGTTAACCAGTGCATGGAGCTAATTGATGGTACTTGTGACTACCAAGATCTGGCTCAAGTTGACTTAGTTGTAGAAGCTGCATTTGAAACAATGCCAGTAAAACAACAGATTTTCTCTCAACTAGATGAAGTGTGTAAACCTGAAGCTATTTTAGCCAGCAACACCTCCTATCTAGATATTAACGAAATAGCTAAAGCAACTAAACGTCCAGAAAAAGTGGTAGGCATGCACTTCTTTAGTCCTGCTAATATAATGAAATTATTGGAAGTTGTTGCTACTGATTATAGCGATGATCAAACTTTAGCTACAGCGATGAGTTTAGGTAAAAAGTTGGGTAAAGTAAGTGTCGCTGTAAAAGTTTGCTATGGATTTGTAGGTAACCGAATGTATGCTTGTTATGGTAGAGAAGCAAACATGCTATTACTTGAAGGGGCAACACCAGAACAAATCGATACTGCAATGGTACAATGGGGCATGGCAATGGGTCCTTTAGCTGTTAATGACATGTCAGGTATAGATATTGGCTATCAAGCAAGAAAAGCAAATACTCAAGGGCCTAAAGATCCGTGTTACTTTGCTCCTGCTGACATGCTCGTAGAAGCAGGACGATTAGGACAAAAAACTCATGCTGGCTTTTATCAGTATGATGAGAAAACAAATAAACGTAGCCCCGATAATGCTGCTATTGAACTTATTAGATCTCACGCTAGTAAATTAAAAGTTAAGCAACGTAGCGATATCAGCGATGAGGAAATTCAACAACGTTTAATTTTTGCCCTGATCAATGAAGGTGCTTATATTTTAGAACAACAAATTGCTAGCCGTGCAAGTGATATTGATGCCATTTGGCTTAACGGTTACGGTTTCCCACGCTATTTAGGCGGACCAATGTGTTATGCCGACGAAGTGGGATTACAAACAGTAGTAGAAACAATTAAGAAATTCCAAGAACAATCAGGAAATGATTATTGGCAAGTTGCTCCATTATTAGAGCAACGACTTGCTGAAGGTAAAGCTCTAACAAGTTAATAAATCATTAGTTATTAGACTATAAAAAGCGACCTTGGCTGACAAGGTCGCTTTTTTATTTCTTGTGTTATCAAAAACTAAAGAGCAAAGGTAATTAAGTATATAAAGCCTTCAAGTATATCTAAGCTAGTAAAACTTTGATAATAATCCAATCGTTACATTATTTATCAGTTAATACTTAAAGTTGTCCCCTCAGGTATTCTTACATCGACTTTAATAGACATAGTTTGCTAAAAGCATATCAGATGGCACTGAAACAGCCATTATCACATGATTAGCTTATTTATAACTGAAGGAGCCTAGTAACAGAAAATAAGAGATGAAAAGATATCATGGCATTGGGTTAGAAAGTACATTCAGGATAGTATTAACGGGAACTAATCAGTTGTATTAATTACCAAATTGAAAACTATAGACAAAACATGATTATCCCTTCTATAGATTGCCCATTAAAAATCACTAAATTTTGGACAAAAAAATGCAGCTCGAAAGAGCTGCATTTTATAACTAGCTTATGTGCATCCTGCACTCTTATTCAGTTTTTCTCATTTCTTCCATGAATACTATCCTTAGTGTATCCTCTAAGTAATTCCTACTTATTGTCCTTTAGCACTGCGTCCTTGTATTTCCTTGCATTCTTCCTTAAATAAGTCCTTTTTATAAATTCCATTTAAAAAATAGTCTCCTAGACATCGTCTTCCTGACATCAATATCCATATTGATTCACATCCTTGTTTTGAGCATCCTTTGGTAATATCCTAATTACCCAACTTAATCCTTAAGTCTCCATTAAATGCCTTCATAATCCATATTTAAGCATTTACACTTTACTAATCAAGTTCATGACCAATAAAATATATCAGTAGAAGCTTCCTGCTCTGTATCTATCTGACATGGTTAATAATACAGTTAAAATTGAACTTTCAAAGAGGGTCAAAAAAAATATATTTAACTTAATCGGTAGCTATTTGTCACTTAAACACAAAATCAATTTAAATCAATATGTTATAAGTTTTAAAAAGATATTCTTACGCTTAAAAACAACATGTCTCACACGTTTGTAAGACATGTCTTACAAACATATCAGAGGTCTACTCAATACACTTGAAAATATAGGGATCTGCCTTTGTTTCTGTAATATTAGAGCCCCCTCAATATTGTAGTGGCATAGTTAATTTGGCCACCTAATTAGAGGTCTTATCATGCAACTCATTAAATTTTAGGTGGCACTATGATAAATGTAAATTCCGTCCCCTAAGAACCAGATGTACCAACCAAAGGAACCACAGTAGTCAGTTGAGTTGGGCCACGATTACCAGTTCGTGGACCACATAGCTCGACAGTTAAATTATACTGATCTCACTTTTTAAAATAGCAGCTTGTTTTCCATTGAAGTTAGTCGATACCAACTGTTGAGTTTAACTGTATAATAACTAATAGGAATAGCTCCTATTTAATAATTGTGATTTCAAAAAAACCAATATGGAAGTAAAAAGCTATCTCGTTATAGCACCCTTTGTAAGATAGAAATCAGTGCTAAAAGCCACTTGCCCTATACACTGGTTTAATCTTAATTTACAATAAAAAAAATTTTCAAAATATAGTCTGCAACAACGTTGTACTGCCTATCTTTGGGCACCCAACTCTCTTGCCAATTCAGCACGTTGATCAGTATCGTTTGATACAGTCCAACCTTGTAAATGTTGTTCTAATAACTTTGCCATCATGTCAATATGACTTGATTCAGCGTTCAAAGCTTTAATATATTCGTAACGATCTCCACCTGCTTTCATAAAATAATCACGGTTTTCCACATCAATTTCTTCAATAGTTTCTAAACAATCAGCAGAAAAACCTGGGCACACTAACTGTACTGATTTAACGCCTTGCTCAGGTAATGCAATGAGTGTTTTATCTGTGTAAGGTTGCAACCATTCTTCACGCCCAAATCGGGATTGAAAACTCACTAGGTACTCTTTTTCATTTAGCCCTAAATTTTCAGCTAGTAACCTTGAAGTTTTATAGCATTCACAATGATACGGATCACCATTAAGCAAATAGCGTTTTGGAATACCATGATAAGTAAAAATCAATTTATCTGCTTTTCCATTAATTGCCCAATGCTGACGTATTTTATCTGCAACTGCTTGGATATATTCAGGAAAGTCATGATAATGATTAATAAACCGCAACTCTGGTATAAACCGTTTTGTTGCTAAACTGGCCGCTACCGCATCAAAAGTCGACGCCGTAGTTGAGGCGCAGTATTGTGGATAAAGAGGTAAAACTAAAAGTTTACGTACACCTTGTTGTAGCATTCTATCTATTACTGAATCAACAGATGGCGAACCATAACGCATAGCAAACTCCACCACAATATTTTCACCATAGGTTTGCTTCAACTTTATTCGCAATGCGTCAGCTTGATCTTTAGTGTGAAAAAGTAAAGGTGACCCCCGCTCTGTCCAAACAGTACTGTATGCTTTAGCCGAGCGCCGAGGACGGACATTTAAAATAAATAAATTAAGTATCATCCACCATAAAGGACGCGGGATCTCTACTACACGAGGATCTGATAAAAATTCACGTAGGTATTTTTTTAAATCGGTTTTTGTTGGGGCATCTGGCGTGCCAAGGTTAGTTATCAATACCCCAATCTTGTCTTCTTGCTTATGGGAAAAACTTTGGTTTCCTTGGTATTTCATTTATAAACTCTACATAATGTTAAGTAAACTATTAGTGATGTAAATAGACATTAACAGATTAAATGATACGGCCTATTTTATTTAATAAAGTGCTTTTGAAGCAAAGTTATGACCTACTTTCTAGCCACTAAATGCACTGCACTGGTTGAACGCTCTAAAAATGCACCTTCACAATAAGCAAAGTAATATAACCATAAGCGTTTGAAATTATCGTCATAGCCAAATGGAGTTAGTTCTGACCATGAATTTAAAAAATTAACTCGCCAACCATTAAGCGTTTTAGCATAGTCCAAACCTATGTCATCTAAGCTTTCCACTACCAAGTTACTATGCTCTGTAATATGTTGACTTAATATGTTTACTGAAGGTAAAAAGCCCCCAGGAAAAATGTACTTTTGAATGAAATCTACATTATTTTTGTAATAGTCAAAGCGCTGATCAGCTATAGTTATTGCTTGAATAAGCAATTTACCTCCAGGCTTTAATCTATCGTTACACTGTTTAAAGAAACTAGGCAAAAACTCATAACCAACGGCTTCAATCATCTCAATAGAAACTACTTTGTCGTAACCACCTGTTAAATCTCGATAGTCTTCTTTTAGTAAGGTGATTTGGTTAGATAATCCTAATTTTTGTATACGTGCTTCAGCATATTGATACTGTGCATCCGATATTGTTGTTGTCGTTACGCGACAACCATAATGCTTTGCAGCATAAATAGCTAAACCGCCCCAACCTGTGCCTATTTCTAATAAATGGTCAGTATTTTTAAGGCATAAGCGTTCACATATAGTTTTTAATTTGTAGTTTTGCGCTTGTTCTAATGAACTTGTTTCTGTTGGATAAATAGCTGATGAATACATCATTTCAGCATCTAGAAAACGAGTATATAATTCATTCCCCAAGTCATAATGAGCTAGAATATTCCGTTTTGAGCCAGATTGGGTATTTCTATTTTGCCAATGGCTCAAGGTATTTTTTATTCTGTTTCCCCAAGATTTTTTAGCTTCTAACTTATCAGTTTGTTGTTGCGCTTTAGCAAAAATACGAATCACATTCGTTAGGTTTGGGCTAGTCCATTTACCGGCAATAAAAGCCTCTGCAACCCCGATACTGCCACCTTTAACAAAATCTTGATAAATACTTACATCATGAATATGTATCTTTCCCTGTACTTGATCACTGTTTACATTGTCAGGAAAATAATAATGCTTTGAGCCTTCGACTACTTCTAATTTGCCGTAGTTGATTTTTTCAAATACAGAGTGAACAATAGAGCGGCAACGTTTATCAAACCAAGTTGCTGTTTTTAACGTTATAATACCTTGAACTTGCTCCATTTTATTCTCCTAACACGTTTATAATATTGTGATTAACTTATATTTATTTATTTACTTTTTGATACCCAATAAACGGGATACCTTTTAGAAAAAGCTTCATCGCTTGCCAATAAATTCCCAGCACCACTTTTACTGTCATCACAGGCAATTGACACCAAACACGTAATAAATTCTTTTGGTTAAACGTTTGTTTTTCCATCATTAAGTGAGCATCAAATATTTTATTTATTTTTCCACTTTCTGAACCTAAACGATTATTCTCAATATGTACCATTAATTTTTTTTCATCTTCACTTGGCGGTTTTACTTGCCAAGAATAAGACATATCTAAATCCATAAAGGGTGACACTTGAAAGGCCTTTTTATTAAACTTTTCATTTTTATTTAATAAATCGATTAAGTAGTAATGTCTTTCATTCCAAGGCGTATTGCTGACCTCTGCAAGCATTTGGGTACATGTACCATGTTGGTCGTAACAAAAATAGAAGTTTGCTGGACTAAAATAAATACCAAAACACCTAACTTGCACTAACATCACTATTTTATGGATATCTGAATTACCCTTTAATTGCGTTACTTTGTTTGTTATACGTTGTGTTAATCCGTTTGGTTCACCTCTTAGGTAATCTTTTTCAACAAACCGTAATGGGTGGTACCATGAAAATCCAAATAGCCCCATGCCGTTAGTTGCATTCTCAATCTCTGATACATCAAGCGCTAACATGTAAAGGGAATAATCAAAGCTGTGTTTCTTGGGGCTGAAACGACGATGAACAATATTTCCTAAAAAAATATTACTTTGGCTAAAAAGGTTTTTCATTTTAACTCTCTAAGAAACAATCAAAGCGTTTTGCCACTTCTACAGCACTTCTCACACCATCTTCATGAAAACCATTGTGCCAATAAGCACCAGCGTAGTGTGTTTGCTTTATGCCACATATTTTATTTCTTTGTTGTTGCGCTGCGATAGAGTCTGCAGAAAAGATAGGATGATGATAAGTGAACTCTTTTAAAATTGAATTAGGAGCAATATCATCTTTTTGATTCAAGGTAACACAAAAAGTATGGTGACTTTTAATGCCCTGTAAAATATTCATATTGTAGGTAACACTCGCCGCTTTATTTCTATCTTGGCTTAATTGATAATTCCAGCTTGCCCACGCTTTTTCACGCTGTGGTAATAGTTTCTTATCCGTATGTAGCACAACTGAGTTTTCGCTGTATGGCATAGCGGATAAAATACGGCTTTCCTCAAGTGACGCATCATTTAACAACGCTAATGCTTCATCTGAATGACAGGTAATAACAACTTCATCAAATATTTCACTCTGTTCTTGGTTGAAATCTAATTGAACCTTGCCATTATCTCGGCTAATACCGTTTATATTTCCATTTAATCTAATGTTATTTTTAAAAGGTTCACACAAGGGCGCTAAATAACTTCTTGAACCATTAGGGATAACATACCATTGAGGTCTATCAGCAATATTTAACAATCCATGATTATGAAAAAATTGTACAAAGAATCTAAATTCAAAGTCTTCCATTTGTGCTAAAGAACTTGACCAAATTGCCGCCCCCATAGGTAAAATATAGTGCTCTGCGAAATAGTCACTGAAATGATTTTGTGATAAAAAACACCCTAACGTTAAACCACTCTGATAACCTTGTGTTTCAAATATCCCTTTACATAGCTTGTTAAATCGCAAGATTTCTTTAACTAGCATCCAAAATTTAGGTCTAAATAAATTACGTCGTTGAGCAAAAAGCGTATTTAAATTATGGCCATTATATTCCATACCTGTTTGACAGTTATGTACGGAGAAACTCATTTCAGTTGCTTGTTTGCCAATACCTATTTCAGACAATAACGCTAAGAAATTAGGATAGGTTTTATCATTAAACACAATAAAACCAGTATCAATAGCAAATTCCTCGCCATTTTTTTCAATATCAACAGTAGCAGTATGCCCGCCTATACGGTCATTTTTCTCAAAAACAGTGACGTTATGCTTTTTAGATAACAAGTAAGCGGCAGTTAAACCCGAAATGCCTGAGCCAATAATTGCAATGTTTTTCATGCGGTTTGCTTCCTTGTAATAATTTTTTGCCAAAGTGATGAAGGTAGATACGAGATGAGTTTTAAAAGTAACGTTAATCGTTTTGGAAAATGTAAATAGCGTTTACGTTTATCTACGCCCGTTATAATTCGTGAAGCCGCTTCATTACTTGTCATAAGAAAAGGCATGTTGAAATCATTTTTATCCGTTAATGGTGTTTTAATAAAACCCGGATGAACTAAAGTTACATCAATATTATGCTCGGCTAAGTCTAACCGTAAGCTATTAGCTAAATAATCCATGCCTGCTTTAGATGCCCCATAAGCCTCACTTCTTGGAAAAGGCAAAATTGTTGCACTTGAACTCACTAGAACTAACTGCCCTCCATTGATTAATTGGGGTAGTGTGAACTGTAATAACCAACCTAAAGACGTTAAGTTGGTGGTGATAATATCGGCAAAAAGTTTACCATCAAAATTTTTTGCATCATCTATATAGCGGCAATCTCCGGCGTTCAATAAAACAGTATCTATCTCACCTACTCCCTTAAGTTGATTCTCTATAGCGGCTGGATTGTTAAGATCAAATAAGCACGTTTTGTAGGCTTTATTTGATAACAATGACAACTTAGTTGAATCTCTTCCGCAGGCGATGACTTTATCACCACGTGCTACGTAGTGTTCGAACAACGCTAAGCCAATACCTGAAGTTGCACCGGTAATTAAAATAGTTTTATTAGGCATTACTCGCCGCCTTTGCTTTTATCCATTTGGTTAACTTACCAAACAGCGGGATTTGCTCATAAATCATTGCCCCAACATCAAGGTAGTCTCGATGGTAAATCACTTTATCTTCTTTTCCTTGAATATGAGAAGAACCAGAAACCGACACTAATTCTCCTTTGTTTAACTTGCTGTGCTGGTATGTCATCGTCCAATAAATCGCGGCTTCCTTACCATCAAAAATAACTTTTTCGATTACAAATTCACACGCCAGTAGATTTTGATAGAGGCCACTGAAGTATTTATATAAATCATCAAAACCTTCAACGCGATGAAGTGGGTCAATAAACGTTATATCGTTGTGATAAATCGTTGCCAGCAAATCTAAGTTATTAGTTGAAAGCGTTTGATAGATACTAACAAAATTACTTAACCATTCAGGTGAATCTTTAGATAAACTAGTAAATTGATTTTTTTGCATTTTATTACCAATAAATATAATTAAAATGATAGAAAGTCATTAACGTTTTCATACCTTAAAGCAATGCTGACTATTTATAAAAAGCTAATGCCTTCAATCTAGCTTCTTTATGGTCAACAATTGGCTGCCAATATTGTTGCAATTTATTATTGGCAATATATTGGTGAGGAAAGTGAATATGTTTATTTGGAATACTTTCTAACTCTGATAAGTATTTACGAATGAACTCTCCATTTGGATCAAATCTTTCGCTTTGTTTTATAGGATTAAAGATTCTAAAATAAGGCTGTGCATCACACCCCGTACTCGCAGCCCATTGCCAGCCCCCATTATTTGAAGCTAAATCACCATCAATAAGATGCTGCATAAAGTACTTTTCGCCTAGGCGCCAATCAATCAGTAAATGTTTTGTTAGAAAGCTAGCAACCACCATTCTTAAACGGTTATGCATCCAACCCGTTTGATTAAGTTGTCTCATGGCTGCATCGACGAGAGGATAACCTGTTTTACCTTCGCACCACGCATTAAATAACCCTTTATTATTATTCCATTGCACGTCTTTATACTTTTGATTAAAACATTGTTGCTTGCAAAGTCTTTGCTCATGAAAAAGTAAATGTCGATAAAAATCCCGCCAAATAATTTCGTTTAACCAGGAAAATTCTTCGGTATCGGTCGCTACTAATATATCGGGAAAACGATTCAACAATGAGACTAAAACATACCTAGGACTAATAACACCGGCAGCTAAATACGAAGAAATACCTGACGTCCCTTTAATTGATGGAATATCTCGTTGACTTGCATAAGAAGTGACTTTATCTTGAAAAAAGGTTGGTAAGGTATTGAGTTCATAATCACGCGCTAATGGCCACGAACTAGAGACTGTGTTTTCCCTATCGACAGTTAACTCTACATCAACAGATGTGTTAGTTTCTATTTTACCAAGGTATTCAAAACCAAATTGTTTTACGTGCTTTAACCAAGCCTTTTTAAACGGTGTGAATACTTTAAACATAATGCCAGATTGATTTAACACTTGCCCCTTGGGAACAATAACATCTGCTTCAAATAGCTTTAAAGGAATACCTTGTGCTGTGCATGATTTATCACGTTGTTGTTCATTGTATTCAAGCTCGCTATTAGCAAAAACTGTTTGAATATTATGTCTTAAACAGTATTTTTTAAGGTAAGTTACTTGCGCTGAAAAATCAGGCACATGTACTAATTTAAGCTCTATATTTAGGCTGGCTAATTCTTGAACTAGTGCTTTTGCATGACGTTTCACAAAATCAATTTTTATAGGTGACCAGTCGTGAACTTGCCATTGTTGTTCTGATATAAAAAAAATCGCCTTACGTGGCTCTTTATCGAATTCTCCTGGACAAGGAGTATTGATAAAGTGTTGTAAGCCGGGGTTATCGTGAGTTCTTAAATCGTTACGAAACCAAAGTATCATGGAGTTCCTTTATCCCTTTAAAGATCAGTAAGCATATCTAAGCTTAAGCTGTTCTGGGTACGGTGATAAATAAGCTTGCTTGGATAAATAATCTTTTGGGTATTGTAATAAGTAATGCTTAACCAAGGTTAATGGGGCAATTAAAGGAATAAGCCCTTCTCGATACGCATTAATTTGCTCACATAACTCTTGGCGTTCATTGCTTTTTAAGTGCTTAGAAAAATACCCTTGTATATGTGCCAAAGTATTCGCATGTTTTTTGCGCGTTGCTTTGATAGTTAACGCTGCCATTAACCCTGAAATATACTGAGCAGCCATGTCCTCTAACGATAGGTCAGCTCTGGCTAATAGTTGACCTAATTTTTTATACGCAACCAAATCATGACTCATGACCGTGTACTTATACTGGCTATGAAAAGTGGTTAATTTATGTTTAGTTAACCCTGACTCTTCTACGTTTTGCCAATGTTTATAGGCATATACACGAGCAACAAAGTTTTCTCGTATCAATGGATCGTTAAGTCGACCGTTTTCCTCACAAGGTAATAAAGGATTCGCAGCCATAATTTCTCGCGCAAAAGCACCCACACCATCGGATTTAAGTGAATTACCTTCGGGCGAATAAACTTTTACTCTTTCCATACCGCAACTAGGACTTTTTGCACAAAATACATAGCCACTTAAATGTTTCGTTACCTTGGCTACTTTTTTACCGTATGCTTTCAGCGCATCAGTTACATCGCCTGAGCCATCAGGTCGTGATACGATTATCACATCATCTTTTTTTATTTGTCGTATCGTAGGCCTTGGAATAGGTAAACCTATAGCAACCTCAGGGCAAAATGATTTATAAGTAACATGCTGTCCAAATTCTTGTATACAAAAGGTAGAAGGTTTATTGCTAGCATCAAAGCGAACCTTTTCACCAACTAAACAAGCGCTAATACCAATATGTAAATCTTTTTTATCAACAGAATGAATCATAATTATTCCCCAGTTAAACCTTAATTAAAGCAATAAATTAATAAATAAAAGTACCAATAGGGTTAAGTAACTTATTGATGCCTTGCGTGAAGTGTAGTGCATCGTTTGCAACCGTGTAACATAGACACCCTTGTGCAGAAACGGGGTTATGCGTATGTGAGCCATCAAGCATGATAAAATCACCTTTAACATACTCACCTCTTTCGTCACTAAATGAGCCGTCTAACAATAACGTTAGCTCAAAACCTTTGTGAGTATGTTGTGGAACACTACCGCCTGGTTCAATTTGCAGTAGACTGGTGTGTATTTCATTTTCATTCAACTGAATACGTGCTCTAGATAACTTGCCTATATGTGATGTTTTACCGAACGACATATTGTTTAACGCTGATGGCAATGTATAAGCTTTGTTATTAAATAACATTGTTTTTTCAACTACTGGCTCAACTTTATCAATGTCATCAGATAAGGTGATTTGTGCAATCATATCTTCTATATCAAGTGCATCAGCATTTAATTCACCAACACTTTCAATAGATTGATTTTCATCTACTATAAACCTATCTAAGAAAGCTTCTTCGAAGCTGACCTCTGCCACTTGATCGGTTAATTCCGCTATTTGTTGTTGGCATTGAGGACACATGTCAGCATGAATAGCAATGGCAGCTGATAAAGATGCAGGTAAGTCACCATCAACAAATGATTGAATTAATTCAAATTTAGGGTGGTGATTAATCATGTTCTTCTCCTAACTGCATTTTCAGTTTAGCTAAAGCTAAACGCAAACGAGACTTTATTGTGCCAAGTGGTAAATTAAGGTGGACGGCAAGTTGTTCTTGCGACATTTCCATAAAATAGAACCCTTTAACCACTTGTTGTTGTACTTCAGGAAGCTTTTCAATAACCGTTAATAATTGCTTGTTTTCAAGATGATCGTCAAAAGACTCATCTTCGCTAGTCATGCTTTCAGCAATGGGCCAAATGTCATCACTGAGGTTATCTTCCTTATTGCCTTTAATTTTTCGTAGCATATCAAAAGTTACATTACGCATTACGGTATATACCCAAGTTGTTGCAGCCCCTTTGTTTTGATTAAATAAATGGGCTTTACGCCAAACATTGCTCATTGTTTCTTGTACAACTTCGCTCGCTTGGGCTTCATTGGGAAATTTGTTTCGCGCTATACGTTGAATTTTAGGTGCGAAGAAATGAAACAACTGCGTAAAAGCTTTTTTGTCTCGTGAGGTTGCAACGGCATTAAGCCACTGACAAAGTTGAGGATGATCTATTTTATCTGACATGCTACTAGATTTAGCATTTGTCACTTTGCTTAGCAAGTTAGTTTGCATTGCATTATCACCGGTTAATCATTAAAACTTAAAATGTAATACGCGAAGCATTTGAAAAAGGATCACTTTTCTTTAAATTAACTTAACGATTTTTATTTTGACCGATAATCGATTGAACAAAATGTTTAGCTTCATCGTAACTATGTACATCAACAAAAGCGCTTTTAACGGCTAAATTAACCGGTAAAATCTCTAACCACCTTGCCACAACCCAGTTTGGATTTTGAGAATATCTATCAGGATATAACTCATTAAACATATTATTATTTACAAAAACTTCTTCTAATGAATCGCTAAGTTCAACAATAGAGTTGCCATCTATACCTTGTGACCAATGAAATGTTTCGCATACCGTGCCAAAATGTAAATCATCTAAATCTTTTTCAATCGACTGTATTTTTACAAGTGCTTTGCACTTAACATCAATCTCTAATACGCCATCTTTACCTTGATCAAAATTAACGACTTCAACCCAACTTCCCCACTTAATCAGTGGCTTTTCTGATGTCTGTGGATTCAGCCATATAACGAATCCTTCGCCTTGGGTGGCTATTTTTATCATTTTCAAATAACGCGGTTCAAAAATTCTTAACCGTGTTATGCCACCAACTAATAAAAAAACAGGTAATGGGAAAATAGGTAAGGTTAACGGTGCATAATTCATGTGTTTATCACTTCTTTATTTATTAATCTATGCTGTCTATATACGGTGCATAGTTTATAAACGATCAATACACAGTAATGAAAATAAATACAGAAATAGAATTTTCTACTGATCTTATACCTGAAAAACACGTATTGGTTAAATACTATGTTAGAAATTCAATCTATAAATTCACGAGGCTTTTTATGAATGTTCTTATAACCGGTGGTACAGGGCTGATTGGACAAAAATTAGTAAACGCACTTAAGCAAGACAAAGCAAATATTACAGTATTGACAAGAAATACTAAAAAGGCAGCTTCTACTTTAGGCTCAAATATTTCATTTATTGAAAAGTTGTCTCTTTCTTGTATTGAGAATCAAGACGTCGTTATCAACCTTGCTGGAGAGCCTATAGCCAATAAGCGATGGTCTAAAGCTCAAAAAAATAAAATTTGTCATAGTCGGTGGGACATTACTAAACAATTAACCGACTTAATTAAAAAGGCAGCAAGTCCACCTGGTTTATTTATTTCAGGTAGTGCGATTGGCATATACGGCAGACAACCAAATACACCGATAGATGAAACGTTTACACGATACAATCAAGAGTTTACTCACGAAGTATGTGAAAAATGGGAAAAACTCGCGTTAGAAGCAAAATCTGATGTGACCCGTGTTGTAGTGTTAAGAACGGGTATTGTGCTCGACTCTAAAGCAGGTGCACTCGCAAAAATGCTTCTCCCCTTTAGATTGGGTGTGGGTGGCAAGGTGAGTGGTGGACAACAGGTCATGTCGTGGATTCACATTGAAGATATGATTTCTGCCATTTTGCACATTCAAAATACACCGTCATTTAAAGGAGTAGCAAATATAACGTCGCCATACCCTGTGACTAATGGCATTTTTTCTAAAACGTTAGCTGAAACATTAAAGCGCCCTGCTATTTTGAATACGCCAGCCATACTTCTGAAGATAATATTTGGTGAAATGGCTGACTTATTGCTGTTCGGTCAACATGTATTACCCAGTAAACTCATTCATAGTGGTTTCAACTTTAAACATCCAACAATTGATAAAGCTCTGAAAAATTTACTTGATAAGTAATGCCCTGATTGGTAGAAAAACAACATTGATAAATTTAAATCATCAAGTTCGCACGGCAATCTACTTCCAGCCGATGGCCCATAAGTGCTCTGACTTAAGGTCCCTCCAATTGATGCTATATTCATTTTTAGTCATTACGGCTTCAATGATGCAATCGGTGACTTGCTGAACGTCATTAAAACTAACTTTTGTGACAATAAAATGTTTTTCTTTATTTACAATGTCAACTCGACTCCATTTACTATTAAGTAACGCTTTAGGATTAATTTTATTCATCAATTCAGCCTTATATCATTGCTTGTGCATCAAGTTTACATAATCTTAGAGAAAATGGCCCTTCCGTATTATTTTTAACTAATAGTCCAATTTGTTGGACATTTTCTGCTCTTAGTTTAGGGGCATTATCAATAACTCGTCCTCTAAATGAAGGAATAAAATCTTTTAATAAAAATACAAAGCGTTCAAGTTTATTTGGGCTTGTAGCAAAATTATGCTTATATGCAAGGCGATAGCCATCCACATAAGTTATCACTCTTAATTGGTAGGTAAATCCATCACCGATAACATCGATAGTGAGTCTATCTACTTTCTGAGAAAGAGGTTCTATGTGTTTAAATACAGAGCTGAAACCACCGTTATTTTCTAACGATATATCACCAGAAAACACACATAGACCATTTTTAAATACAATCTCTCCTTGAGACCTTCCACCCATCACATCATCGTTGATGACATGCCATAACGCCGCTTCTCTTTTATCCTCAAAATCAATCATGTATTACCCGTTGTTGTGTATTTTGGTGATGAGTTTATTGTTAATACGTTGTTGTTCATCATAAAGATCAAATGGTTGAGCAGTGATAAAGATAGTTCTATTGAAATAGCCTCTTTCACTTGAAAGTGTCAGTTTTCATTCGGGATACTATACCCCGCTTAACGGCAATTTTTCTTCGTTAATGACTTATCAAAAAACAACGTTATTTGTGCAACATCAACACCGAGTTTAGACATCGTTGTTTTATTCATAACTTTACTGTCATCTAGCTGATACATCCAATCGTCCATATCAAAAGAATAGCTATCATCATCAACAGGCACTAATAACTGATATTGCCAACGAAAAGCATGTCCTGTTTGCTTTCCTTTCGCTACGCCAATAACATCTTCAGCAATACCAGAATATTCGTTATTGGGTAGTTTAGTTAACAGCCATGTTCTATAACTAACTTCCCCATCATGAAAATAGAAAACTTCTTCTAGTTTTCCTTGGTTATTTTGCCATTGGCCATTGAGTTCAACACAAAATCGCCTCTTTACCTTAGTCGTATAGTCTTGAACCATTCCCCATGCGATGAACTCACCGTTAAAATAAGTCTTAATATCAAATTTAGGGGTAGTATTTTCATAATCGGAAATATCTGCGCTGCAACTTGTCAATAGCAACATTATAGATGCTAGCATTAGTCGTTTAAACATAGTCATAGTTCATTTCCTTTTAGAAGTTGTGCTCGCAATTTTGCTTGGCTTGTTTTTGGAGAAAGCCAAATATCTAAAAACAATTTACTAAATGCTTTATCTGTTATTACGCCAACTTTGACGTTATTAAAGTAGAATATCGACTTTTTCTCTTCAACTAACATAGTCAGTGAATCACCTGATGAAATGTTTGGCCAGATAGCCTTTAATCGAGAAATATAGGGGGTATATTGTGATTCAGATATGTTTAAATGTTTCCATTGCTCTACGGTACGCTCAAGAAGATCTTCAGTAGTAATATCTTTTAAATACTCTATTTTAAAGAGTATGGCCTCTGGCGAGTTATCATGGTAATAATTGCCTGATTTACTATACAAACTACTATTATATATATCCCAGAATAATACCGAAAATTTTGCTCTACCCACTTCCTTAAAACCTAACTGCTTATATTCTAAAGGGAGGTTTTCTAATAGATCTTCACTACCTGCGTTAGCTACCGATATGATCCCGTTAATGAACAATACGAGTATTAAAATTATACTAATCATTTTTTTCCCTGCCATAGAATATTTCTTTGAGGTGGAAAAATAACACCATTAAAATTGACCAAACTGGGGCTAATATAAAAAAGATTGCCAGTTGACTGTAACCAAGATCGACCGCCGATAATGATGCGCCACCGAGGTAACTTAAAGGGGGGAAAATAAAACCTATCAAGGATTGTAGTATTGTTGAATGTGCTAAAAACTGTAAGCTATGTGCTATCGTCGCTGCGAAAGCCGCCCATAATGTAATTAACCAAAATGGAATGAAATGAGGGTTAGGAAATATCAATATATTTGCTGAAAATAACAGCGTATCAACTAAAGTGCCTATCAATATGATAGACAATATTAATTTTACTTCACGCTTTATCTGCTCACACCAATAAAGATGAAGCCCTAGCCAAAGTAATGAAAACGGTATAAAAATATTACCGAATAAAATTAGCCCGAACCAAGATAGATTAAATCCAAGTAAATTAAGCAGCATAGTAATAACAAGTAAAGGTTTTGCTATATATACGTTTGATTCTGCCGTTTGGATTAAAATAGAATTAAAAAACTTAGACTGTACCAAAAGCATACGCGCAAATAACTTTAGTGACCTACTGACTAACTATTTATAATTTACTTTATTTATGAACTAAATTAATTAAATTAACGTACTGGTTGATATAGTAATAAATAATAACCACAAGGAATTCATAATGCGAAGCTTTCTTTTATATTGTTTAATCAGTTTTTTTGCTTTAATAACAATTGGATGTAGTAGTAATTACAACAACTGTCTCTTATACACATCTCCGAGCCCACGAGACGTAGAGGAATCTCGTA
>OJGT01000059.1_pt1 | contig 29621 bp, 23 predicted proteins | sample 1595031 | NCBI WGS metagenome assembly OJGT01 (sample SAMN05416857, study PRJEB24817) | seawater metagenome | isolation source: Sea water | place: Canada:Atlantic | collected 2013-11 | reverse complement strand
GAGATTCCTCTACGTCTCGTGGGCTCGGAGATGTGTATAAGAGACAGTTTAAAAAGTACCCAAACCAAGATGGATTTTTTAATGAGTATGGTGGCGCGTTTATTCCGCCAAATTTAGAAGAAGAAATGAAGAAAATTAAAGAGGCTTATTTTGCGATTAGTAAGTCTCATAAGTTTATTTCTGAACTACGTGATATTCGAAAGTATTATCAAGGGCGTCCTACACCGGTTTATCATTGTCATCGCTTATCAGAAAAATATGGCGGTCAAATTTATTTAAAACGAGAAGACTTAAACCACACGGGCGCACATAAATTAAATCACTGTATGGGTGAAGCTTTACTTGCAAAACACCTTGGTAAGAAGAAGTTAATTGCTGAAACAGGTGCTGGCCAACACGGTGTAGCATTAGCAACAGCAGCAGCTTATTTTGGTTTAGAATGTGAAATTCATATGGGTGAAGTTGATATTAAAAAAGAATACCCAAATGTATTGCGCATGAAAGTACTTGGCGCAACAGTTATACCTGCAACTCATGGTTTGAAAACATTAAAAGAAGCTGTTGATAGTGCTTTTGAAGCTTACCTGAAAGATCCTATTTCAACTATATATTGTATAGGTTCGGTTGTTGGTCCACACCCATTCCCAATGATTGTTCGTGATTTTCAGCGTGTAATAGGTATTGAAGCAAGAGAACAGTTTTTAGAAATGACAGGTGAATTACCAGATAGTGTCGTGGCTTGTATTGGCGGAGGCAGTAATGCTATCGGTATGTTCTCTGCTTTCTTGGAAGATGATGAAAGTCAATTATATGGTATCGAGCCGGGTGGTAAATCATTAAACTTAGGTGAACATGCTGCTACAATGACGTTAGGAAAGCCAGGCATGTTGCATGGTTTTAAATGCTATACCTTACAAGATGAAAATGGTGAACCTGCACCAGTACATTCTATTGCAAGTGGCCTTGATTATCCGGGAGTAGGTCCAGAGCATAGTATGTTGAAAGACTTAGATAAAGTTACTTATGACAGCATCACCGATAAAGAATGTATTGATGCATTTTTTGAATTAAGCCGTTTAGAAGGCATTATCCCAGCATTAGAAAGTGCTCATGCCGTGGCTTATGCAATTAAACTTGCGCAAAAATATCCTGAAAAGTCTGTGTTAGTTAACTTAAGTGGTCGAGGAGATAAAGATCTTGATTATGTAGTTGATACATTTGGCTTGCCTGAATAAAACGCCAACAACGTAGTAGGTGATAGATTATCATCTACTACGTAATCTCAAAGAGTATCTACCCCAAAAGAATAGCAGGATCATCTCTTACACTACACACTACAACAGCGCAGGGTTAGTTTTTCTTTGTTGTGGAGAATTGACTATACCATTCTACTTCACTGATTAAGTCCTTGCTGGATTCTAATCGGTCTATAAATGTTAAGCCGTTTAAATGGTCTAATTCATGCTGAAAAATTCGAGCGAGAAAACCTGATAATTCTTTCTCTATTTGATTGCCTTGTTGGTCATAATAACGCACCGTTATTTGATGGTGCCTTGGTACTAAACCGCGCATACTAGGAACACTTAAACAACCTTCCCAATCTTTTATTTTCTTATTTGAAAAACTTAATATTTCAGGATTAATAATTGCTGTTGGCTTCATTAATGGTGCATCTGGATAACGTGTATTGGGCTTAGAGCACATAATAAAAATACATGAACTATGATAAATTTGTGGTGCAGCAATACCAACGCCGCCCGCTTTCGCTACTGCCAACATCATTTTACTAATTAATTGTTGATACTCATCATCAAGTATTTTTTCAATGTTAATCTTTGTTGCTTTTAGCCTTAATACAGCATGGCCTAATTGAGCAATTGGATAGATATCTTTGTTATCTTGATTCATTTTACTTTAGCCTTTATTATTTAACTGTATTGTATAAGTACTTGTTATTAATTGCTATATGTTAAAAAAGTGTTATTAATCAATACATGTTTTTTACGTAATAAATCTATTAAATATTGATATGAAACTATCAAAATGTCATATGTAAACTAATACATCACGTTGTGTGAATAGGGTGTTTTTTGAAATCATTTACCATATTATTTTTAGTAATTATTTCTTTCTCTTCTATAGCACAAGGTAGCCTAGTCTTTGCAACTCACACAAGGCCTCCTTTAAGCTTATATTTGAAAGAAGTACTTAATGAAGCTTTGCAACCATACTCTATCAAGGTAGAAGTGATTGAGATGCCTGGAAGTAGAGTAATATCTCATGTTAATGGCGGAGTTGTGGATGGTGATATTGTACGTGTAATAAATTTCAAAGATGTTTCAGATGCAGATACCTCCAATTACTTACGAGTTAATGAATCAATTGTATTAACTGAAATTGTTATGATCACATTGGCGCAAACTGAGGTTGCCAATCCAATTACTTGGAAAAGCATTAACCAAGGAAATGTAGCATTTCAACGGGGCTCAAAAACAATAAGAATGAATCTGGGCAAGCAGAATCGTTTTGCTGCATCTTCTAGTCAACAAGTATTAGAAATGGTGGCAAAGAAACGTGTTGATTCTGCTATTATGTTTTCTTCCGTTGCGAAAAACTTATTAAGCAAAAACCCAGCACTTAAAGAAAAACTCGTAATACAGACACCAGCGGTTATGTCATTTCCACTTTATACTTACCTACATAAAAAACATGCTGAACTGCGACCTAAACTTGAACACTCTTTACAACAACTTAAAGCGAATGGCTTTATACGTAAAACAGCTCAAAAGTATCAAATTACTCCAGCAAACATTTTACCCTAAGTCATTTCTTTTAAATAATTTCAAACATTTCTAGTGGCGTTATATTATGTTTAACGTATCGACAAATGCTTTGTTTATAAAACTTTCCTCTCAAGCATTAGTTCAATTATTGTAGCTAAAGTAGAAGGTAAGCTTTTAGCTTGTTTAATTGATTTTTAATTGATTTTTAATTGAGGGAGGGCTATTTGACGTAGTAACTTTTATTCTGTTTTTGAGCGCTGGGCAAACATAGGTTAAGTTTACATCTATCAATGCTAGTATGTACTTAAAATTTATGAAGTTTATGTGAATTGCTGTTATTTACAACAAAACATAAGCGGATATAATATCAATACAAATTAAATTTAGGGGAAAGAATTGTCCTTATCTGCTAAAAGTCAGCTAAATAAGAGTGTTTTTTTTGGTGCCTCATCTATTATTGTTGCTCTTTTACTTTATACCGTAGCGTTACCTAAGCAAGCACAGAGTTTATTCGCTCTCATTCAGGCAACTATTGTTGATAACGGTAGTTGGTTTTATGTATTGACGGTGGCATTTATCTTCTTTTTTGTGATGTTTCTTGGTATTTCTCGTTATGGTGATATTCGTTTAGGGCCTGATCATTCAACACCTGATTACTCGCTAATTACTCGCTAATTACTTGGATTTCTATGCTATTTGCGGCAGGCATGGGCATAGGGTTAATGTTCTTTGGTGTAGCAGAGCCCTTGATGCATTATTTATCTCCACCCACGGCAGAAGTTGGCACGGTGACTGCGGTTAAAGAAGCAATGAAAATGACTTTTTTCCATTGGGGTCTTCATGCTTGGGCTATTTATGCGATTGTGGCATTGGTGTTAGCATATTTTAGTTATCGTCATAGTTTACCCTTAACATTACGCTCTGCGTTATACCCATTGATCGGAGACAAAATTCATCAATGGCCTGGACATTTAGTTGATATATTTGCTGTAGTAAGTACTGTTTTTGGTGTGGCAACATCACTTGGTTTAGGTGCATCGCAAGTGAATGCAGGTTTTGGTTATTTATTTGGCTTTGACGTTTCCACTACTAATCAAATCGTCATTATGTGTGTGATTACTGGGCTAGCAGTTATCTCTGTCGCTACAGGGTTAGATAAAGGAATAAAAATACTCTCAGAGACCAATATGCTTTTGGCAATTATTTTGTTGGCATTAATCTTTATATTGGGACCTACAGTCTTTTTGTTGCAAGCATATTTACAAAATATTGGTGATTATTTAGCTGATATAGTGCACAACACGTTTAATTTATTTGCCTATAAAAAAACTGATTGGATTGGTGGTTGGACAATATTTTACTGGGGATGGTGGTTAGCTTGGGCTCCTTTTGTTGGCTTATTCATTGCTAGAATTTCACGAGGTCGTAGTATTAGAGAGTTTATCGTGGGTGTAATGTTGATACCTACAGTGTTTACTTTATTCTGGATGACTATCTTTGGTAATAGCGCTATTGATTTAGTGCATAATCAAGGCATTACTGAATTAGGCGAAATGGTTAGCCAAAATTCATCAGTGGCTTTATTTGTATTTTTAGAAAACTTCCCTCTGACTAACGTACTCTCATTTTTTAGTGTCTTAATGATTGTTATCTTTTTTGTTACTTCCTGTGATTCTGGTGCTATGGTTGTTGATATGCTTTGCTCGCATCGTCGAAATGATACTCCGTTATGGCAACGTGTTTATTGGGGAGTGGGTATTGGTGTCGTTGCAGCTATTTTATTATTAGCTGGAGGACTTAATGCGCTGCAAACAATGACAATCGCAAGTGCTTTACCTTTTACTGTGGTGTTATTACTTGCCATTATTGGCTTGATTAAGGCGTTAAGGGTAGAGGGGTTTAAACAAGAAAGCCAATTGATAACTGCAATACCTCATTCGAGTAATGAAAACAATGATAGCTGGCAAATGCGATTAAAGAATATTGTTGATTTCCCTAACAAGAAAAATGTTAATAAGTTTATTAGTCAAATTGTTGCTCCAGCCTTTGATTCAGTGGCGAAAGAGTTAAGTGAAAATCAAATAACAGTTGATATTTCGTCTGAAGATGGCCTGATTTTTATTGTTAATCATGGAGAAGAGCAAGAATTCGTTTACCGGGTACTTGTGCGTAAACATTCACAACCTGACTTTGTTACTGAAGGTGAAGATGATGAGCAAAGTTATTATCGAGCAGAAGTACACCTGAATGAAGGTGGACAAGATTACGACATAATGGGATGGTCTAAAATGGCAGTGATTAATAATCTTATTGATCAATACCACAAGCATTTACACTTTTTGCACCTAATGCGTTAATCAGTATGAATGTTGGCTTACCTACGTTTGCTGACATTCATTCCGTGCTTTAGCTAAGCATCAAACTTATTCTTAAATAACTGTGCAACAGACTTTATTTTTGCCACTACCTTTTGCTTTATAAAGCGCATTATCTGCATTTTTAAGGATATCTTTTATCTTAACATTGTCGTTATGCTCAATAATAGAACATGCTCCGATAGAAACCGTTAATTTATTATGTGTTTGATTAAATAAATGTTCTATATTTTCATCTTCGATACTTGTACAGATTGATTTTGCAACCTTACAAGCTTGTTCATGTGTTTTATTAATAAGAACTACTAGGAATTCTTCCCCACCAAAGCGAAAACAATAATCATCGTCTTTATTAACAGTATTAAGTAAAGTTGCAGCCACTTTCTGTAAAGCTACGTCACCTTCATTATGACCATAGTTATCATTGTATTTTTTAAAGTTATCTATATCGATAAATAATAATGAAAAAACTAAATCATGTTGTTTAGCACGCAATAGAAGGTCATTGGCAATTTTATCAAAGTGTCTCCTGTTTAATAAATTTGTCAGTGTGTCCAGTGTACTTAACTCTTCAATGAATCGTATATGTTGAGATGTATTGGATACGAGCACTTTGAACTTTCTAGCTAAATCGCCAATTTCATTATTTGTTGTTATTGCAGGAATATTATCTATATCAATTGCCTGTATGTCATGAGAGAGATGCTTTGTTAACTGCTCTATAGGATGAATAAACCATTGAATTGCTAATATTATTAACAGAGACGTAATGCTTAGTGTGAAAAAAGATTCTAGCAAAAGTGATCGTAATAGAGTGTCTTGTAGTTGTTTAAGTGGAGAAACATCGAAAATAAAATTGATATTTCCCCCTTTGTTATTGGTTGAGGGTATTGAAAAAGTGAGCATCCAGTTTTTTTGAATAGCTGGGGTGTTTTTGATAAAAGGTAAATTTAATTGGCTGAGTGCCTTTTTTTGTTTTAAGTTCTGCGTGTATTTTAATTTTTCTTCTTCTATCCTGTGTAAAAGAAAATTTACTTTCACGGTATCAATATTTTTGTTTAACAAAGCAGTAGATAACTTTTCTATCCTTTCATCTAAGGAGGCTGAATAATTAGCAGGGTAATAATTTCTCCATGTCTCACCAAGGGCTTTGTGATAGGCGAATTGATACTTATTTGATCTTTCTGATACGCCATTAACTTCTAGGTATATCAATGATGACATTGATTTTAATCTATCGACAAAAGTTGGTAGGTATATGTTTGCATAGTTATTACCCTCGATTGACAGCGAAATGATATTGTTAAGTTGTCGAGCAATATTTTTATGGTTTTCTACCGATTGAGATTCCAATAAAGGCCATTGTTGCTTGTATTGGTAATATCCAGCACAAGTAGTTAGAACAATCTGAACCGTTAAAAAAGTTAAAATCAGTTTATGCTTAAGACCCATATTCATTATTTTTGGAAAATATCAATAATAGGTGTAGCACAAGTTCCATTCATACAGATATCTTTATTACTGGTATGACATTGAATACATGCTTGCACATTAAATGAAGGGTGAGAGCTACTAATATCGTTGCCTTCACGGTCATAAGTCCCGTATATGGCTTCTCCTGCAATATGCTCGGTTACAAAAATAATATTACTGTCTTCATAAATGCCTACAGCTGTTGGACCATCAGCATAAGGCCCATGGGTTTTGTATGATGTTAGTTTCTCTTTAGGAACATAAATATTTAACTTTGTACCTTTTCCTTGGTTTATCCAATTATAAGTTCTCACGGTATTTTGAATAAATAAAGATGTGCCTTCAGGTAATTCCACATTTTTACCCGGAATTATACTTTCTTTTACTAAGATCCATTCATTGATGTTCTTAGGGAAACTAGCCGTAGAATTAGCCCATAATGAAGGGGTTAATAAACATAAGGTTATAAATATTAATATACTTTTCACTATTTTTATATTCCTCTAGTTAGTGCTGTAAGACTAAAAGTCTGCTTTTCAACGTATGTAATTTTTGACAATAAATATTATGTGACAAAACTAAAATAGCTATGTTGTAATTTTTATATTCCATAAGAAAGTTGTACGTGAAAAATGATATTTTTATTGTATAATATTCAAACCCATCATTGATTAGTACATTGGTCTATTTCCGCTGTATTTATCAATTTTGCAAAAGGAATTACGCTTGATGATCTATTGTTTAAAGGTTCAAACTATATAGATGAAACCACTATTTTCTTTAATATTGCTCTGGTTTCTTATGTTCCTAACATTACCTATCAGGGCAACAGAGCCTCTTAAAATTGGCGTGCTCGCATTTCGACCTAAAGTGCAAGTATTAGCACAGTGGAATCCACTAGCCCAATACCTCCAGCAACAACTTGAGACAAACGTAACGCTTACCGCCTATGGTTATTTAGAACTTAAAAACGCTATTCTAAATGACGACTTAGACATTGTAATGACTAACCCTGCTCATTATATCTCATTAAGACACAACAACCACTTATCTGCTCCACTTGTTATGCAAATAACCAAGAACAATGGTTATGAACTTACTACATTTGGTGGTGTTATTTTTACAAAAAAAACATCTCTTGTGACTAAGCTAGCAGATATAAATCAATATTCTATTGCCGTTACTAAACAAGAGTCTTTAGGGGGCTATCAAATGCAAGCCTATGAGCTGTTTAGTGCGGGTTTATCGCTCCCCAAAGAACAGCACCTGCTTATTACAGGCATGCCTCATGATAATGTTGTTAACGCGGTATTATCTGAAAAAGCAGAAGTAGGCTTTGTTCGTTCAGGTGTGCTGGAGTCTTTACATAGCGAAGGTAAGATAGATATAGCAAATATCAGAATATTGAATCAGCAAAAAACAGCGGGTTTTCCACTAATAAAATCTACACCTCTTTATCCTGAATGGCCTGTGGCTATTACGCAAAATGTAGATAATTATTTAGCTCGTCAAATAACCATCGCTTTACTTGCTTTACAGCCTGAAAATGAAGCTGCCATCAAAGCAGGTATTCATGGTTTTACTATACCGTCTACTTATTCAGCGGTAGAAGATTTGTTAAGAGAATTGCGTGTAAAACCATTTGATGTAATCCCTCCGGTGAGTGTGTTTGAGTTTTGGCAACAGCATATGAAAGGGCTTGTTATTGTCATTGGTCTAGCACTCTCATTAATTATTTTAGGGTTTGGGATTTTTGTTCAAAATCGTTTTATAAAGAAAAATGAGCGTTATTTATTATCTGTTCAAGATGATTTAAAAAGCACGCTAAATGCAGTGCCTGACTCAATGTTTGAAGTTGGACTTGATGGTACCTATTACCATGTTTGGTCATCTCATTCACATTTACTCGCAGCAGCCGAAAAAGATATGTTAGGTAAACGGATATCAGAGGTGTTAGATCATGAATCAGCAACAATATGCTTAGCAGCGTTACAAGAAGCTAATGTAAATAAATTTAGTTCTGGCCATAAGATTAAACTGATTCTTAATGATGAGGAAATGTGGTTTGAACTCTCGGTAGAAAAAAAAGAACTAAGCTATGAAGGGCAACCTGTTTTTATCGTGCTTTCTCAAAATATTACAGAAAGAATAAAATCTGATGAGAGGCTGAAACTGGTATCTTGTGTGTTTTCTGATATTCAAGAGAGTGTTTCTATTACCGATGCACAGGGGATCATCATTGATGTTAATACTGCTTATTGCAAAACTACAGGCTACAGTCGTGAAGAAGTTATTGGGCAAAATCCTCGAATATTAAAATCTAACAAGCAGTCACCAGAGTTCTATATCGCAATGTGGCAACAAATTAATGACGTTGGATTTTGGCAAGGTGAACTGTGGAATCGTACTAAAAATGGCAACATATACGCTAGTTTATTAAGTATTACCTCTCTTAAAAATGAGCAGGGGGTAGTAACTCATTTTATTGGTGTTTCTACTGATGTAACTAAAAGTAAGCAGCAAGAAGAAAAGCTGAATTTGATGGCACATTATGATGTGCTAACCGGTTTGCCTAATCGTGCATTGTTTATTGACCGTTTTCATCAAGCGATTGCTCATAGTAAACGAACAGAAATGCAATTGGCCGTCTGCTTTCTTGATTTAGATAAATTCAAACCAGTTAATGACCTTTATGGTCATGATGTGGGAGATCAATTACTCATTGAAGTAGCACAACGTATTCAATCTTGTCTACGAGAAGAAGATACTGTATCGCGTCAAGGGGGAGACGAGTTTGCTTTGCTGCTCAGTGATATAAGGTCAATTAAACAAATAGAGGTTACGTTAGACCGACTACATTACTTACTTTCAAGGCCTTATAATATAAATGGCGTTACTCACACCATTACTTTATCTACAGGGGTGACAATTTACCCTATAGATAATGGCGATATAGATACACTATTACGCCATGCTGATAATGCAATGTATCAAGCAAAACAAACTGGCCGGAATCGCTATCACTTATTTAGCATTGAACAAGACCATGAGATAGCACAAAAAAATCACCGCATTGATGAAATCAGTCAGGCTTTACTTAAAAAAGAATTTGAACTGTATTATCAACCCAAAGTCAATATGCTTACGGGAGAGGTCTTTGGTGTTGAAGCACTTATTCGTTGGATTCACCCTAAAAAAGGCATTATTTCGCCATTAAGTTTTTTACCCTATATTGAAGGTACTGAATTAGAGATCAATATTGGTAATTGGGTTATTGATAGTGCGCTTTGCCAACTTGAACATTGGGCTAAACTAGGCATAAAGGTTGAAGTGAGTGTAAATATAGCATCAGAGCATATGCTATCGAATAGCTTTCTGTTAAGTGTTAAAGCGGCACTTGCTAAATATTCATCAGTAGATTCTAAACTTCTCCAATTAGAAATCCTTGAAAGCAGTGCTCTAGGGGATTTAAACTCAATAAGTGAAGTCATAAAATCATGTCAGAAAGAGTTTGGCATTAAAGTCGCTTTAGATGACTTCGGTACAGGGTATTCGTCATTAACCCATTTAAGAAATCTACCGGTTAATATTATTAAAATTGATCAAAGTTTTGTGAGAGATATGCTTGATGACCCAAGTGACTTTGCCATTATTGATGGCGTTCTTGGGCTATCTGATGCTTTCAACCGTGAGATTATTGCAGAAGGAGTTGAAACCACTAAACATGGTTTGATGTTATTGTTAATGGGATGTGTAGAAGCGCAAGGTTATAGTATTGCTAAGCCTATGTCTGCTGACAGTTTTCCTCGGTGGCTAAAAAGCTATGTACCTGATCAAGCTTGGTTACAGTTTGCTCATAAACAGGCAACACAGAAAGATAAAAAAATTCAGTTTTTCTCATTAATTATTGAACAGTGGAAAGAAATGTTTATTAATAATGTTCGGTCATCATTAGAGGATTCTGAACGTTGGCCAATAATGAACAGCGAACATTGTTTTTGCGGCGAGCAAATAAATCGTATCAAGCAAGACAAATTACTTGCACCTGAAGATTTTAAAAACTTAGCGCAATTTCATGAGTTATTACATATTAATGCACAAGAATTATACCAGCAATATATTGATGGCGATATTGAGAAGGCACGTGACGGTTTAGATGAATTTCAGGTGACTTTCGATCGTATCAAACCGCTATTACAAAAATATTCATCGCTATTTGAAATAGATAACTTGGCAGAACAGCAGCATGACTAATGAAAAACAACCTCTAACTTCCCCTTGCGAATGTACCTTATATTTAGTTCGACATGGCGAAATAGAGACCACGGGCATATTAGCAGGCAAAACTGATATTGCTTTATCAGCTGTTGGTCGTGAGCAATTAGCAAAAGCGATAAACCCGTTACCAAATATTAGTCGTTGTGTTAGTTCACCTTTAGTACGTTGTCATGAACTGGCAACACAATATTGCCAGCAGCGTAATATTGAGCTTGAAGTTGAAAGCAACTTACAGGAAATGAACTTTGGTGATTGGGATGGGGAAACCTATCAAGCATTGTGGGATATGGATAAAAAGTCAGATTTATCTTCAATAGGGGATTTTTGGCAAAACCCTTGGCAAAATTCACCGCCTAATGGTGAAACAATGGTAAATTTTGTTAGCAGAGTTGATCATTGGTGGCATAACTATTTAGCTCATGATGATTTGCTTGATACGCTTGTGTTTACGCATGGAGGTGTTATCAAGCATTTACTTGCTAGAGTGTTAAATTTACCTATTCCAGGTACTGTGCATATGACATCGTTTGATGTGCCGTATGCTAGTGTGATTAAAATATCCTTATACCGAGATGAAAACAGAAAAGTATGGTCCAAGCTTATGTTATAAGTCATACCATTTTTGTTATGGGAAAAGCTAAATAATACTTGCTATTTCTCCCCATCAGTTGATAATCGCGTTCAGTAAAATATGTCATTAATTTTTTTTGTTATTGCACTTCAAAAGAGCAATATTTGGGAATGTGGTGAAAAACCACAACTGTACCCGCAACTGTAAATCACTATTTAAGTAAAGCTTGTTTTTTAGCTAATCTTTTATACTGATAAAGTCAGGATACCCATTAAAAGTTAATTATCTATATTAATTCGAGCGGGTTACTCGAACATTGTATTTCTATTCAGTTGTTATCTAACGTTATGTTGATAATGACGAATCGACAGTGCTCTGTTTGACCGTTTGAACAATAAGCGAGTGAACATTGAGCCAACATTCCAAAGCAGCTACATCATTATTAACCGCAGAGCACCTTAGATGGCGCACTGACGGTACTTTAATCCTCGATGATATTACTTTTGCTATTACACAAGGTAGCTTTACGGGTATTTTAGGGCCGAATGGTGCAGGAAAATCCAGTTTATTACGTTGTTTGTACCGCTTTGTTAAACCTGAACAAGGTGTTATAACTTTTGAGCAAGATGATATTTGGCAATTAAATGCCAATGATTATGCTAAAAACGTTGCTGTTGTTTTGCAAGAAACACCATCCCATTTTAACTTGACCGTGCATGATGTTGTCGCCTTAGGCTTAATTCCTCATAAAGGAATATTTTCACGCGCGAGTTCTACTGATAATGAAAAAATTGAACAAGCAATTGAGCAAGTTGGCTTAACACATAAAACCAAGCAAAACTTTGAAAATCTATCAGGTGGAGAAAAACAAAGGGTATTAATTGCACGTGCCATTGTTCAGTCTCCTCGTTTACTGATTATGGATGAACCAACAAGTCACCTAGATGTGCGTTATCAAATTCAGGTAATGGAATTAGCTAAATCGCTTGATATTACAGTTATTGCTTCTTTTCATGATTTAAATCTTGCCAGTGCTATGTGTGATAACTTATTAGTACTTGATCAGGGTAAGCTGGTTTGTCAAGGTACTCCCCAAGAAGTACTGACTAAAGAAATGTTGTCAGATGTTTTTGGTGTTTGTGCTCATATTAGCGAACATCATCAGCATAAAGTTCCGCATATTTCATATTATTACGGTTATCTCACAAGTGAGCATGAACATGGAGAGATTCATGATTAAATCTAAACAGACCAACAATAATCGTATTTCTTGGTTGGGGATTAAGCACATTAACCAAACTGTAATAACCATCACCGCGCTATTAACTTGTTTAGTTAGCTTTTTTTGTGCACTGTCTTTTGGCGCAGCAGATATATCTTTTATTGATGTATGGCATAGTGTCGGTCCCGCGAAAGCAGAGAATGATATTGGATATATCCAACGAATTATTTGGGATTTGCGTATGCCTAGAGCCATTTTAGCATTGCTGGCGGGTTCTGGTTTAGCAGTGTCAGGCTTAATTCTTCAAACAGTTACTCGTAACCCATTAGCCGATCCTTATTTATTTGGTATTTCATCTGGCGCATCACTAGGTGTTGTTATTTTAATTGCTTTTACAGGGGGCATTTTTACTGTATTAACACCTATTGCTGCTTTTATCGGCAGCTTAGTTGCCATGATGATGCTTATGCTCATTGCTGGCCGTAGACAAAGCCAACAAGTTGAATCTATGTTGTTAGCTGGGGTTGCCTTATCCTTCTTATTTAGTTCACTGACAAGTTTATTGCTCTACCATACTGACCCCCAAGCGGTTACTGCTGTGCTGTTTTGGACCATGGGTAGTTTTTCGCGTGCCCAGTGGGAAAACCTACTATTTCCCACGATAGTGATTACAGCATGTATTACGTTTATGTTGGCTTATCGACGTCAATTGAATGCCATGCTATTAGGTGATGAAAGTGCCACAACACTTGGCATTAAGGTAAATCGATTTCGCTTGGTGATGTTACTACTGAGTTCATTAATTACGGCTACCTTGGTTTCAATGTGTGGTGGTATTGGTTTTGTTGGCTTAATGATCCCACATATTGTACGATTTTTTGTATCCCAAGGTACTGTTTTCGGCATTTTACTGACAGCGCTTGTGGGAGGAATATTTATGGTGTGGGTTGATATCTTATCGCGTACTGTTTTGGTAAACCAAGAGTTGCCAGTGGGAGTGATAACCGCAGCAACAGGGAGTCTATTTTTCCTTACCTTACTCTACTTTAGAAAGAATAGACCAAGTTAATGAATACTATTAATCAAAAATATCTTCAATCATTACAGCTCAAAGCTGTAGTAACTCATTGATAATCTGCTTGAGAAAAATATGACTTTTACAATTCAGCCTGTTAGCGCGCAATTTGATGACAAAATTCAAGCTAAAATTGACGGTAAAACTAAGCCTCTTGGTGCATTAGGACAACTAGAAACTGTCGCTAAAAATCTTGCACGTGTGCAGGCGATGACGACGAATCAAGTTGACTCTATCGCAATAGCTTGTCCTCACCTTATTATTTTTGCTGGTGATCATGGTGTCGCTGCTGAGGGCGTTTCAATAGCGCCAAGTGAAGTGACAGGGCAAATGGTAGCTAATTTTGCTACAGGTGGAGCTGCAATTAGTGTTTTTTGTCGTCAATTAGGTTGGCAGCTAAGTGTTGTTGATGCAGGAATTTTGCATAAACCTGCTCAAGAGTTAAATGTCATTAATCAACGGTTAGGAAGCATTACACAGCCATTACATAAAGCATCAGCGATGACATTAGCTAATGTGAAGCAAGGCTTTACCATGGCTGATGAGCTAATCAAAAAGAGCAAGAGTAACGGCAGTAATTTGGTCGCTTTTGGTGAAATGGGTATAGGAAATACTACTTCTGCATCGGCTATTATGGCCGCAATAATGAAACTACCTGCAGAGGAAACTGTCGGTAAAGGAACAGGGGTTTCAGATGAAGTTGTACTCAAAAAGCAGCAAGTGGTTAAACAAGCACTTTCGCTTCATCAAAATGATTTATCGGATCCTATGCAAATACTGGCTTGTTTAGGAGGCTTTGAAATAGTACAAATTACCGGAGCTATGTTATCGGCAGCCCAAGAAAATATGCATATATTGGTAGATGGTTTTATTTGCACAGCAGCGGCTATGGTTGCAATTGAAATAAACCCGGCTGTTAAAGATTACATGATTTTTGCTCATTGCTCAGGGGAACAAGGACATAACAAAATGTTGCAATGGCTTAATGTTGAGCCGCTATTAAACCTAGGTTTACGTTTAGGGGAAGGAACTGGGGGAGCATTAGCTTTACCACTAATTCAAGCAGCAGCAGCTTTTTATAATGACATGGCAAGTTTTGAGCAAGCGTCAGTTACACAGGTTGTTTAACCAGACCTAACAAGATAACGTCAAAAATGAACATTATGAATGTGAAATTTAAAGAAAAATTACTAGAAGAAAAAACATTATTGCTGTTAGCGGTGAGTTTTTTTACGCGTATTCCTGTGAATTTCATTACAGAGATTACGCCTGCCCAATTAAATAAAGCTAGTCGATATTTTGCTATTGTTGGTCTTTTGGTAGGGGTTATTTGTTCTTTACTTTACCTCGTTTCAGCTCAATACCTACCGAAAGCTATTGCTGTTTTAATCGCTATGGCTACAAGCTTGCTATTAACGGGTGCATTTCATGAAGACGGTTGGGCTGATGTTTGGGATGGTTTTGGTGGCGGTTGGAGTATTGAACAAAAACTAAACATCATGAAAGACAGCCGCTTAGGTACCTATGGTGCTGCGTCTCTTTTTATTATTTTAGCCATTAAATATCAAAGTTTAATGGCACTAAGCTCTCCCGTTGTTGCCTTGATTTTAGCTAATACCTTAAGTCGTGTGGTAGCGACTAGTTTAATTTACGATATGCCTTACGTTGCCCTTGATGCAACGTCTAAGGTTAAGCCTCTTGCTCAAGAATTATCTACAAAGAGCCTATTAATTTTATTATCAACGGGGCTTCTCGTTAGTTTATATTTTTTACCTTTATATGAATGCATTTTATTGTTCGCTGTTTTGTTTTTGTTTAGAGCACTCATAGCGCTATGGTTTAAGCGCCAATTAGGTGGTTATACCGGTGATTGTTTAGGTGCCGCACAACAAAGTAGTGAGATAGTTATTTATGTTTGTTTATTAGTCTTTGGTTACGGTGATGCAGTTATTACCAGTGTAGGAGTTATTAGATAATGACTATTCATTTAATTTTAGGCGGTGCTCGTTCAGGTAAAAGCTCATTTGCTGAAAAACAAGCAGTGCAATATGAAACTAGCGTGAAGTCTCATATTTATTATTTAGCAACTGCTCAATCGTTAGATGGTGAAATGTCTGCGCGTATTAAACAACATCAACTACAAAGACCCCGTCATTGGCCGCTGATTGAATCTCCTATTGAGTTGGCAAATGCACTAAAAAATATAATAGCAAAACATCAGAGCGAGCATAAAGAAACGATGACCGTTTTAGTTGACTGTCTTACGTTGTGGCTTAGTAATTGTTTATGTTCAACCCGAAATCATTGTTGGCAGCAAGAGAAACAATTACTCCTTGAATTATTGTCACAATATAAACAAAGTAGTGAAATTAATTTGTTGTTTGTCAGTAATGAAGTAGGTCACGGTATTGTACCTATGGGTGAATTATCAAGAGATTTTGTTGATCAAGCTGGCTGGTTACACCAAGAAATTGCTGCAATAGCCTCGCAAGTAGATTTTATTATGGCAGGCATTCCCTTAACGTTAAAATCTAAGGAACATAAATGAAAACCTTGATGATACAAGGCACTACTTCTGATGCCGGAAAAAGTACTGTAGTTGCAGGGCTTTGTCGTGTTCTTGTTAACAGAGGCTTTAAAGTTGCCCCCTTTAAACCTCAAAATATGGCATTAAATAGTGCCGTAACAGAAGACGGTGGTGAGATAGGTAGGGCACAAGCACTACAGGCCATTGCTGCGAATATTGCACCAAGAGTTGATTTTAACCCTATTTTATTAAAGCCAAATAGTGACACAGGCGCGCAAGTGATTGTTCATGGTAAAGCGCTATCAAATATGGAAGCGAGCAGTTATCACGACTATAAAAAAGTGGCAATGAATGCCGTGGTTGAGTCTCATATTCGCCTAGCAAATGAATTTGATGTTTTAATGGTTGAAGGCGCTGGAAGTCCAGCTGAAATTAACTTACGTCAACATGATATTGCTAATATGGGTTATGCTGAAAAAGTTGATTGCCCGGTAATTTTAGTTGCTGATATTGACCGTGGCGGGGTATTTGCGCACTTGGTAGGAACGCTTGAATTATTGTCTGAATCTGAACAAGCGCGCGTTAAAGGTTTTGTCATTAATCGCTTTCGTGGTGATATAAAGCTACTAGAATCAGGTTTAACTTGGCTTGAAGAGCGAACGGGCAAGCCAGTTTTAGGGGTATTACCATACCTGCATGATTTAGCCCTTGATGCTGAAGATGCCATTGCAATTGATAATAAAGTTAATGAAAGCAAAATTATTATTGCAGTACCTTTACTACCTCATATAAGTAACCATACCGATTTTGATCCCCTACGCCTAAACCCTGAAATTGATTTACGCTACATTAAAATGGGTGAACGTATTGAACATTGTGATCTAATTATCCTACCGGGAAGCAAAAACGTCATAGCAGATTTAGCTTTTTTAAAGACACAAGGCTGGCAAGAGGATATTAATCGTCATTTGAGATATGGCGGTAAAGTCTTCGGAATTTGTGGTGGCTTTCAAATGTTAGGGGATAAAATATTTGATCCACATGGTATTGAATCAACATTTGAAGAAAATGGTGAAAGGGCAATTGCGGGGCTAGGTTTAGCTGAGTTTACAACGACATTGACAACAGAAAAAACGCTGACACAAGTGTCTGGAAAATTATCGTTATCAGATAATCAATGTGATGTCTTTGGTTATGAGATTCATTGCGGCTACTCCCAAGGGAGTGCACTTACCAATCCTTTAATCAAAGAACTATCAATTGGTACCACTGGTGTTGATGGATTTATTTCACCAGATAATCAAATAGCAGCAACATATTTACATGGATTATTTGATCACAGCGCTGTAACAAGTGCTGTACTGCAATGGGTAAAAACTGATCATGGTATTGAATCAGTTATTGATATTGATGAGCATCGAGAAGTTCAGCTTGAACGTTTAGCTGGCATTTGTGAGCAATATTTACAAATGGATGAAATAGAGAAAATTTTACAAGCGGGCGTTACCACTAATGGTAATAAAAAGGCAGTTGTTAGCAACGCTGCACAAAAGGAAGAAGTATGAATATAAATGTTACTCGAAGTATTAGTCACTCTTTTACAGCTATTTTTTTATTTTCTTGCCTATTATTTTCTTCTTTTTCAAGTGCAGAAAAACCGCAACGTATCATAGCGCTTGCTCCTCATATTGTTGAGATGTTATTTGATATAGGTGCTGGAAGTAAAATAATAGGAACGGTTGAATATGCAGACTTTCCTGAAGCAGCATTAAATATTCCTCGCGTTGGCGGTTATCACGGTATTCAAATTGAAAAAATACTCGCTTTAAAGCCTGATTTAGTCATTGTATGGAAGTCGGGTAATAAAGTTTCAGATGTTGAGCAAATGGAAAAAATGGGGTTGAATATTATTTATAGTCAACCTAAAAAAATTGAAGATGTGGCACAAGAGTTACGAAAATTGGGTAAAGTTACAGGACATGAAATACAAGCAGAAGCCGTAGCTGATCGTTACGCGCAAAGGCTTAAAAATTTACGTCAACAACATGCCACTATTGCGCCGATGAAAGTTTTTTATCAGCTATGGCCAGCGCCCATGCGTACTATCAATAAAGAAACGTTAATAAACCAATTGATTGAAGTATGTCAGGGAGAAAATGTGTTTGCTAGTAACCCTACGCCGTACCCTCAAATTGGTATTGAAAATGTTATTGTTGCGCAGCCTGAAATCATCATTTTACCTGATGAAAAATCTAATAAAGAACAACCCGTAATTAATTGGCATAAATGGCCAGAGATTCCTGCGGCAAAACATAATCGCTTTATTCGAGTGAATGCAGATTTAATGCATAGGTTTAGTACCAGAATGTTAGAAGGTATTGAAGATATGTGTGAAAAAATTGATGCGTTTCGCTAAATTTTAGCTAAGCACATTAAATAAACCAATGAGTGGAAATAATTCCACTTTACTATGGTAGGTAATGAGGGAAATCTATGGAAATTAGATACTGCCCCCGCAACGGTAATACCTTGTTAAATTTTAGCAAGTTTGAGTCCGACACCTTGTACCTACCCAATAATCATCTAGCTAACAAAAGCTACTAGATGATCAACATGATGCGGAGGGCATCATAAGAAGAGGTCCTATGAAAACTAAATTATTTAACAAAACATTAGCTCATGTTGCTGTAGCTTCAGCATTATTATCTTCTGCATCATATGCTGCAGTTAACGCGGAAAATGGAATAGAAGAGGCAAGTTTAGAGCACATTGTCACAACCGCTAGTCGTTCACAGCAAGATAAGTTTTTATCTCTTTCTGCGACAGAAGTAATTGGTCAGGCAGAAATTAATGCGATACAACCACAAAATATTGTAGAACTTCTAAATACTGTTGCAGGTGTGACGGTTACTAATTTAGGTGGCCCGGGACAATCAACTTCTGTATTTATGCGTGGTACTGAAAGTAATCATACCTTGATTTTAGTGGATGGTGTACGTGTTGGCTCGGCAACGTTAGGCACAACCAGTTTTTCTTCAATGTCTGTTGGTTTAATTGAACGCATCGAAGTAGTAAAAGGACCTCGTGGAGCACTGTGGGGATCTGATGCTATTGGTGGTGTAATTCAAATATTCACTAAAAAACTGAAATCAGGTGAAGGCTATGTTAGTGGTAGTGTTGGCAGTCATGGTTTTTGGAAAACAGAAGCGGCTATTGGCCTTGGAGATGAGTCTCACTCATTAACTATTGCTGCCGCTAAAGAAGAAAGTGATGGTATCAACGCGACTGATTATGCTGGTCAAGAAGATGAAGACGGTTATGAACGTAAATCGTTTAGTATCAATGGGTATAGTCAGCTTACAGATGAGTATTCACTAAACCTTGTTTCTCGCTATGAAGAAGGTGGCTCGCAGTATGATAATAAATATGGTGGCTCAGATGAAAACGAACATAAAAATTACTCAGTAAAACTTGGCGGCGCATATAACTCGGGTAAACTTTTAGTCGAGACTTCTATTGCTAAGTCACAAGATCAAGGGGGTACGTTTTCAGGTAATGCTCAGCCTAAAGTTGTTAGTGAAATCACGACAAAGCGCGATCAATTTGGTTTGTTAGGACAGTATAGTTTAAATGCAAAAACATCGTTTGTAAGTGGTTTTGACTGGTATGAGGAACGAGTTTCTAATAGCACTTTGGCATACGCACAAGATAAACGTATTGCTCGTGCTTTGTTTGTACAAGCTCGCCATCAACAAGATGAATTTTTATTTGAAGGCGCTGTGCGAAAAGATGATATACAAGGTTTAGATAAAGAAACCACCTACAACCTATCAGCGGGTTATCAATTAAATGAAGATTGGCTAGTTAGTTTAAGTAAAGGTACAGGATTTAAAGCGCCAACTTTTAATGACTTATATTGGCCGGGTGCTGGTAATCCAACGCTAAAACCTGAAAAAGTTGAAAGCATAGAAATACTTGTACGTAATCAATTTGAAAATGGTAGTGTTGAAGTAAGTATTTATGACTCTGAAATTGAAAACTTAATTGATTGGGCGCCAGATGCTGGTGGCATTTGGCATCCAGAGAATATTGATAATGCAACAGCTAAAGGTGTTGATTTAACTGTCTCATTACAGGCAGGCGGTTTGTCTCATTTACTTGCTGCGGGTTATGTAGATACTGAAGATAAATCAACGGGTAAGCAACTACGACGTCGTCCAAAGGTAACAGCAACATATAGCTTAGGTTATCAGTTAGATGAACTTACAGCTAATCTTGTTTTAGATTATCGTGGTAAAAGTGAGGATAGCTCAGATACATTGAGTTCAGTGTTATTAACTAATCTTTCATTAAGTTATGATATTACTACTGAATTGTCTGTGACAGGCAAAGTGAATAATCTTTTTGATAAAGACTATGTTGTTGCTGATCATTACTTAACTGATGGCGTTAATTATCAGTTAGCAGCAACCTATACTTTTTAAGTAAAGTAGAAAGTTCAAAGTAATAAAAAGGTGATTCAATTGAATCACCTTTTTACATTTAATTTATTGATGTAATTGAGCTCAGGTTTGCTAAAGCCTTTGCTAGTTTCTCAAGTTGTTCGGTTTTTGCTAAGCCAAACCGTAATGCCTGCTTGTCATCAGTTAGGCGAACATAAACCCCTTGTTTACAAAGTGTGATAGAGTAACTTTCAACATCAACACCTTCTTTAAAGTAAACTGTTTGAAACAAATCAGTACCTGAAATTTTGTTAATCAAGTTATCTGGTATATTTTTGATAAGCACTGTACGTAACTGTAAAGCCGATAAGCTTAAACGTTGTTGCTGTTGTTTTTGCCAACCAATATCTATAAATGCTTTTTGTGAGATAAATTGAGCAGGGCCGTTCACTTGCCACGGACCAAGTTGTTCATTGAGTTTTGTTAACCAAGCATTATCACCAATTAAAAAGCCAATTCGAATTCCAGCTAAACCAAAAAACTTACCAAAAGATCTGAGTACTAAGGTGTTTTTATATTGATTGACAAAACCAGTCATTGATTGAGAAGGCTCTACTACATCCATAAAAGCTTCATCGAGTACAAGGAGACCTCCAGAATTTTTCAGTTTTTCTTGATACTTAATTAGCTCTGAACGTTGATGCAACTGACCCGTGGGATTGTTTGGATTGATAACAACGAGTACAGGATTATCTTTAATTTCTGTCAATTTAGGCAAGTTATCTTGATACTTACAAAGGGAGAAGCCTGCTGTTTTCCACGCTAGCTCATGCTCTTTATAGCCTTGTTCGGGTAAATAGACAGTAGTTGATTGTTTATTTTTTTCACGCCAAAGTGCGGGTAATAATTTTATTATGGCTTGGCTGCCATTAGTAACTAGTAAGCTTTCTGCGTTGTAATAGTGTTTTGCTGCTTCTGCTAAATTATCATTCACTTGTGGTAATGATTGATAATACTTCTCAGGGATTTTCGGAATAGGGTAACTAAAAGGTGCTATACCCGTGGATAAATCTAACCAGCTTTTCTGATCAATATTATATTGTTTCGCAACTTGTTGCAGTTGCCCGCCATGGATAAGAGCCAAGGTAAATCTGCCCAATTTTTAAGATGAATATAAGTTAAATTATACAAGAATATAATTAAGTAGTTGATAGATAAACACGAATAAAGTTAATAAGATAGCTGCTCGGCGTACAACAGTTATACTACGTGGAATATCTTCAATGATTATAGAACTATCTTCATTTAAAGGTAATCCTAGTGTTGGCGAGGTAAGTATTTCTCCGTGATAAGAGGCCGTACCGCCCAGTGATTTCTGCATTACCGTTGCCCCAGCGGCCATAACCCAACCGCCATTATGACTTTTATATTGGTTGCCTTGCAGATAAGCGTTTTTTATTGCGGGTAAAAAGGGCTGTTGCAGAGCATAAAGCAAAGTACAAACTTTACCGCTGATAAAACCTAAAAAATCATCGGCTCGTGCAGCAAAAAAGCCAAAAGAATTAAAGCGTGAATTTTTATAACCCCACATGGCATCAAGTGTGTTAGCTAAACGGTGCAGTATAACTAACGGAATGCCTCCTATTAGATAATATAAAAGTGAAGCGATTACAGCATCGTGTCCGTTTTCTAACATAGACTCAACGGTTGCTCGTGACATTTCTTCAGGTGTTAGATCTTTTGTTTCTCGACTAACAAGGTATCCGGTGTAGTGTCGCGCGGTAGTTAAGTCTCCTTGAGTTAACGGCGTAAAAACTTGCATCGCATGCAAGTGTAAACTTTGTAAGCCAAGAGCTAAATATAAAAATACAGCTTCAACTATAAATTGAATACTTGCAGGTAAAAAACCAAGTAATAGGTAAGAAAAGTAACAAAAAGGCAAAATAAGAAGTAGCCAAGCTAGCGTACCCCATAATGCATTTACTGTAGAGAATGAAGTGTTTAAGTTACTTGATTGATTTAACCATCGTTCTACTTTATTAGCAAAATTACCAAAGGCGATTAATTGATGATACTTTTTGGGTTCACCTAAAAAATGATCCAGCATTAGAGCTAAAATCAAAGTGAGTGTGAGTTTGAAACATGCCACTAACAGTAGAGTATTCATTAAAAAGCTGCCGTCAGTCATCTATAAATTATTCCGAGATAATGGTTAAAAAGGGCGTTTTTTCTTGAAAATCTAAAGTAACAATACAGCCATTTTTATATAAATCAAAAGCGTTATTACTTTCTGTTTTGCCAAGTAAAAATAATAAACAACGCAGTGCCTCACCATGAAATACAACCAGTAAACTTTGTCCAATATGTTCAATGGCAAGTTCTTTAAGCTGCTCAAAAATACGATGTCCACAAGATAAAGCTGATTCAGTATTGTGACTGTTTAATGAGGTAACTTGATTTAACATTTCATGATATTCAGGTAATGATTGTAGCGTAATAACTTCTTTGCCTTGCCAAGACCCTAGGTTTCTTTCCACTAAACCGGATGAAATTTCATGAGGAATGTTAAGATGTTTTTGGCAAATTAAAGCACTTTCCATAGCACGGCCTAATGGTGATGAAATGATAAGGTCAATATTTTTGGCTGCGATTTTCTGTGCAATTTCCAAGGATTGAGTCTTACCTAAGGTGGTAAGTTTACTGTCAAGTTGTCCTTGTAGTCGTTGTGTTTTATTCCACAGAGTTTCTCCGTGGCGAGCAAGATAAATTCTTGTTTTCATGGTTATTTACATTGAATTGAATGGCGAGAAGCATACATAAATCTAACGTATTGTGCAATATTGAAAAGATACAATTGTTTCTTACACATTGCGGGGATATGAAGTAATACGGCTAGTTTTTTAAAATGAACTAATGCGGTGAGCTATCTATTATTTTGTTGTTTGGATGGATAATGTATTTGGTAAAAAAAAACCAGACAATATTGTCTGGTATTTTTATTTGGTTAGCAGAAAAACTTAGAAAGTGAAGTTTAACTTCGCTGAATAAGTTGTTCCATCAAATCCATAAGGTAATGCTCTCACTGGGTATTTAAATGCCCCGTTGGTAATAGCATTTAATACTTCATCATCACCTAATTCATCTGGCGTTACATCAAATACATTGTTAACAGTCAGTGATACATTTAAATTTTCATTGATTTGATAATTTACGTTCACATCAATTAACACTGCTGCTTCCACTGTGCTAGTAGGCTTAAAGAAGGCTGGATCTAAATTAATATGGTTATTAGCGAAGTAATCAATATCTGTTTCACCAAAGTAGTTTGCTCTTACTAATGCGCTCCAATCATTTTTAGCATAATCTACAGTAAAAGTAGCACGCTCTTGCGGTTGGCCATCGGTTAGGAAGCTACGTTGTAAATCATCTAATGCGATATTTTCAGGAACACCTTCAGGGGCATTCACACTATCAATTTGAGTATCATTAATATTACCTGCTAATGTGGCACTAAAATCACCTTCATTAAGTTCTGTTTTGTAGGTAATGATTAAATCAATACCTTCAGTAGTTGAATTGACTGAATTAGAAAAATAGTTTGCTTGTACTGCACCCGTTGCATTTAACGCTGCAACCGCATCAGGATTAAAGGCAACTTGGTCTTCTGATAATAAGCTAGCTAAGTTAATTCGATCTTCAATTTTAATTCTGTAAGCATCAATAGTTAAAGTCACTTCATCAGAAATGTCTAAAACAGCACCTAAACTAATACTTTTTGATGTTTCTAACTCAAGGCTATCTACACCAAGTGCAGAAGGGAAAGGAGAACCTGCTGTTGCGGTAAATGATTGAGTTAATGAACCGTCTGATCCTAAGTTAGTGGTAAAAGCAGTATAAGCACTTTGCTGTAATGATGGTGCTCTAAAGCCGGTAGATATAGCTCCACGTAGCGCTAAATCATCATTAACTTCAAAACGAGTAGATAGCTTACCAACTAAATCGTCACCAGCATCAGAATAATCTTCATAACGAAGTGCTGTTCCAACTAACCAGCTATCGGTAATTTGAGTTTCTACATCTAAGTAAACAGCATAGCTATGTCTATCAGCTTTACCAGCGGCTTCAGGTTTTAAGCCAGGGTAAGCTTGAAAGCCACAACCGGCAAATACAGCAGAATCGATTACCGATGGAAATGCAGTGCTACTATTTGATGGGCCACAAGAATATGACGCTAGTTCACCTGCAACTATTTCATAGTTTTCTTTGCGGTATTCAGCGCCAAAAGAAACGTATAAATCATCAGGAAGGCCTACCTCGACAGCGCCCGAAACATCAACATTAAATGTTAACTGGTCAAATCTAAATCCACCACTGTAACCTGAAGTTGGGCCAGAGTTTGCTGCAATTTCTTCATTAGTAGCACTTGGATTATTAAATAAATATTCTGCAGCATAAGAAGCATTGATACTGTTTTTAGAATCAAAGTCATAACCATTTTGACCATAAACAGCAGAAACATCAAAGACCCAATCATCATTTAGATTACCGCGTAACCCAGCAGAAACTGAAATATCTTCCGCTTCGTTATCTATACGAGGTAAAAATCCATCAGGGTAAACCTGTTGGACATTTTTAGCCGCTTCATCGAAATTTCTGAAAAAACCATTTCCTAGTGCAGTTCGGTTTGAGTAACCCCCAAAAGAATAGAGTTCATAATCTGCTACAGGAATCATGGCATTATAAAAGAACGACGTGAATTCTGACTCTGAATTACCTTGTCCCCAGCGTACGGTGTCGGAAAGTGTACCTGCTGGTACTGTAGAAGAACCACCAGTGTCTCGTTCGGCACGGTTAGTACCGTCGGTATCGCGATACTCTAAAGATAAATTGATAAAACCATCTGTTGCAATGTCAAATCCGGTATTTAAACCAAATGAATAACCTTCACCATCACCTTTAGTTGTACCACCTTTTTGTATGTAGCCAGTTGTTACATTAGTTGAGTCACGAAGTGATAAATTAATTACACCAGCAATAGCATCTGAACCATATTGAGCTGCAGCACCATCTCTTAGAACTTGCACATCTTTTAGGGCAATAAGTGGAATGGCATTCATATCAGTACCTGCCGCACCAGCACCAACAGTACCATTTAAGCCAAATATTGCTTGGTTGTGACGGCGCTTACCATTAACTAAAACAAGTGTTTGGTCAGGTTGTAATCCACGTAAAGTTGCTGGACGAAAAAGATCTGAACCATCAGAAACTTGAGTTCTGCTAAAGTTAAAAGAAGGGGCCGAGGCTTGTAAGCTTTGACCTAATTCAGTAAAACCACTTTTTGTTAAATCATCAGAAGTAATAATATCTACTGGCACTGCAGAGTCGGTAATAGTTCTCGATGAAACACGAGATCCTAAAACAGAAATTTTCTCAATATTTTCGTCCTCAGCAGACACAGATTGTTCTGCTGCAACAGCCACGTTATAACTTGATAGCGCTAAACTAATACCAAGGGCTAAGGAAGTGGTACGGAATTTTTTAGTCATTTCATTGTTTCCAATTATAAAAGCAATTTGTTTTGCTGTAGGTTTTAGTTATTATCGTCACTTAAGTGTAATTATATTTTTACAAAAGCGTAAAAATATAATTACCAATGTGATTTTTTTATTTGTGCTGTAGGATATATTGTTGCGGGGCTATATGTCTAATACTTCGTACACGATTTTAGTTTTTATTGCTAAAATATGTATTTTTATTCACTTCTTAGTTGTGGGTTGTTGTTTAAATAGTTTTAATAAGTCGAATTATTTAGCAAAGACGACTGTTTTTTTATCGTGTAAAAAGATTCTATGCTCAATATGACAGCGTACTGCTCGCGATAATGTTACACATTCAATATCACGTCCTTTAGCTGCTAAGTCTTGAGGGTAGTAGCAGTGATCAACGGTTTCAACTCCTTGACTAATAATTGGTCCTTCATCAAGATCATCACTAACATAATGCGCAGTAGCACCTACCAATTTTATACCGCGATCATAGGCTTGATAATAGGGTCTGGCACCTTTAAAGCCAGGTAATAAAGAGTGGTGAATATTAATCGCTTTTCCTGAAAGCTTTTGGCACATCTCACTTGATAGCACCTGCATATAACGTGCTAAAATGACTAAGTCAGCTTCACATTGTTGGATAATTTCCCAAACTTTAGCTTCTTGTTCTGGTTTTGTTTCTTTGCTTATAGGCAAATGGTAATAAGGAATATTATGCCATTTAGCCAGTTCTTCTAAATCAGGATGGTTAGATATTATCGCAGGAATTTCAATATTTAGATCCCCAGTACGATAACGATATAGCAAGTCATTTAAACAATGATCATGCTTTGACACCATAATAACTACTTTGGATTTATATTCACTTGAAGCTAGTTGCCATTTCATCTCAAATTCATTGGCACGTTGTTCAAATTGTTGACAAAAATCTTCTCGATTAAATGCTGAGCCTGTATTGTCTCTAAACTCAACGCGTATAAAAAATCGGTTTTTATCGGTGTCATCAAATGAATGAATTTCATTTATATAAAAACCTTTTTCATATAAAAAGCGAGTTACCACATCAACTGTACCTGGCTGACTAGGACAGTCTGCAGTGATGGTATGTGTTGGTAATACTGGGCTTATATCGGACATATTGAACCTTTTGTGTAAATATAGAATTATGCTACTGGGATAATTCTGCTAGGAAGAATTTCATTATTATCTATATATTAAGGTTAAGTCAATTTCACAATATTGCCGTAATAATGTCAGTGACTGATTAAGTTGCGTAGTTTAAAAGTTGCTAATTTGTCGGATTAATGTGTTTGATGATTATGGCCACTATTATCAAAAATTAGTCTATAGATGACAAAATGGTTAATGGCGGGTGAGATAAAATACAAAGAACATCATGTTGAAGGATTTGATAGTACTGTAGATGCTTTTATTCTTTTATTAAAAGGTGCTCATTTTGGCCGGTTAGTTGTGCGTGTTGGACCAGGCCATCTTGCATAAAATGCAAGATGGTGGAGTAATTAAAGGCGGAAAGAATTTCCGCCTTTAATTACCATTTAGTAAAAGGATTACTCATTAACATAGAGTTATAATATTTCACATCTCCAGTGACTTCTTCTGCTAACCACTCGGGTGTTGTAAATGTTTCGTCTTCTGCTGTAAGTTCAACCTCAGCAACGGTTAAACCGATATTCTCACCATAAAACTCATCTACTTCATATGTGTGTTTATCTTGTGCGACTAAATATCGTGTTTTATCTATAACACCGGGTTGGCAGATAGACAGTAATTCTTTTGCCTCATTGACTGATATTTCTTTTTCCCATTCGTAACGACTCAAGCCAGATTCGCAACTAATACCTTTAATAGTTAAAAAGCCTTTTTCATCCCTGATTCTAACGCGTACGGTACGTTCAGGGACTGAACTCAAATACCCTTGAATGATTCGTACTTTTTTATAAGCGAACTTTTTAAAACACTCACTTTTTACTAAAAACTTTCTTTCTATTTCAACTGCCATGAAATGCTTTCCAACATAATTTACTTTGAATTAAATAGTAGGAACTGTTGAGGTTTACATATCACCGTATTAACTTTTGGTGTGTAGTGTATAAAACAGAATCCTTGCTTTGTTGTTATTCTACTTTAATAGCGGATAACGAAGAAGATATTAAATTGAATTATCCACATGTATTGGTATGAAGTAGGTATGTTGTTGTTCGAAATAAAAGTATATATTACGGTTAATTAGCTTTATTCAATACAATGTAAAATAAAGAGCTAATTCATAGGGCAACATTATGAATTTAGTTGAATTAATTTGTGTTATCACACAAGGCTATACACATTAATAAATAGGTAAGTTATGCATCAGAATAAATCATTATTGATTACCGCGTTATTGCTGGTGAGCAACAGTTTATACGCAAATGAGATTAATAGAGAAAAGCTAACAGTAGAAGAATTAAGACTTGAAAAAATAGCCAAGACACTGCCGAAAGTGTTAGATGTTTTTACAAATAACATTGCGAGTTTTACTCAAGCATGGACTAAATCTAGTAACTACCAAGAAGCAAAAAAAGCTACTTTGAATCATGCACAGCAACTATGGAAAGATGCAACAAAACAAATGCAGTCAACATCAACCTTTGATGATCGTCCTCTATACTGGGCTAGGCTTTCAGTGAGTAAAATGATGCGCTCTACTGCACCTCAATTCTCACCATCACCAGAGCAATTAAAAGCTTTACTCGCAATGTTTGAGCAAGGTTCGAGAGGAAGAACCGATCTTGACTATACAAAATCAACAGATAAAAAAATATTGTTAACTGGTTTTGACCCTTTTTTATTGGATAGAAATATTAATCAAAGCAACCCTTCTGGCATCGCTGCACTACGTTTTGATGGTAAAGTCATTACCTATAAGGGGATTACTGCTGAAATTAATACGGTAATGGTTCCTGTACGATATAAAGATTTTGATGAGGGAACAATTGAATCTTTACTTGCACCATACTATGCATTAAATAATGTTGATATGGTTGTCACTGTTAGCATGGGTCGTAAAAATTTTGATTTAGAGCGTTTTCCTGGAAAACGTAGAAGTGCAAATGCACCAGATAATTTAAATGTATTTTCAGGTGGTACTAAAGCAAGCCCTAAAATCCCAACACTTAACAATCAAGCATTACCAGGAGCAGAATTTGTTCAATTTAGTTTACCTATTGAGCAAATGAAACAAACTAAACAGCCTTATAAAGTTAATGATAATCATAAGGTCTGTCTCTTATACACATCTGACGCTGCCGACGAAGAGGATAGTGTAGATC
>OJGT01000058.1_pt1 | contig 29697 bp, 31 predicted proteins | sample 1595031 | NCBI WGS metagenome assembly OJGT01 (sample SAMN05416857, study PRJEB24817) | seawater metagenome | isolation source: Sea water | place: Canada:Atlantic | collected 2013-11 | reverse complement strand
TACGAGATTCCTCTACGTCTCGTGGGCTCGGAGATGTGTATAAGAGACAGGTTAACGCCCTTATCGATGAAGCTGGCTTATCTGCAGATAATAAGCTATCTCCTGCTGGGGTTAATCGCTATGCCTCAAAAATGGAAACCATCGGTGCAGACATTAAAGCTGCCCGTGAAATGTCTGAAATGTGGGTAGCAAAACTAGGCACCAAGCCAACAGGTGACGTAAGCCAGCTGCTTATGGAAATGTTACGCACACAATCATTTAGATTATTAGTGAAAGCCAATGACGAGCCTGATGATGTACTTGATCCTAAAACCATTGGTGAATTAGCGTTAGGCATTCAACGTATTGAAAAAGCCTCGATACTCAACTTAGAGCGTGAAAAACAAATCAAAAAAGCGTTTGCTGATGAAGCCGCTGATGCTATCGACAAGTCAGCCGCACAAGCGGGTTTAACTAGCGAAGGCGCTAGCCTCATAAAGAAAGAAATTCTAGGTCTTGCCTAATGGAGCTGCCAACACACATAGAATTTAATCCAAATGAATTATTGCTTGGTTATCAAAAGCGTTGGATGGCTGACGATTCACCACTGAAAATTGCTGAAAAATCACGTCGTACCGGGTTAACCTGGGCTGAAGCTGCTGATGCTGTTTTAGAAGCCAGTAAAAGTAAAGCTGCCTTTGGTACCAACCATTTTTATGTTGGCTCAAATAAAGAAATGGCCCGTGAATTTATTGATGCTGCTGCCATGTGGGCAAAAGCATTTGATAAAGCTGCTGGTGATATCCAAGAAGAAATTTTCATTGATGAAGGACAAGATGGCAAAGAGATCCTTACCTTTGCCATCTACTTTGCCAGTGGTTTTAAAATACAGGCGCTTAGCTCTAATCCTTCAAATTTAAGGGGGATGCAAGGTAATGTCACCATTGATGAAGCGGGATTCCATGACCGCTTAGCTGAAGTACTCAAAGCTGCCTTAGCGCTTACTATGTGGGGCGCTAAAGTACGTCTTATTAGTACTCATAACGGCACTGACAACTTATTTAATCAACTTATTCAAGATAGTCGTGCTGGAAGAAAGCGTTATTCCGTACATCGTATTACCTTAGACAATGCCTGTGCTGAAGGTTTGTATAAGCGTATTTGCCAACGAAGAAATGAAGAGTGGAGTCAAGCCAAAGAAGACGAATGGAAAGCTAATCTACTCAACGATACAGCTACTGAAGAAGATGCACTTGAAGAGTATGCCTGTGTACCTAAGCAAGGTGGTGGGGTTTATATAAAACGGGTATTGGTTGACCATGCCATGACCAAAGGCATACCCATTTTACGCTTCACTGCAGACAAAGATTTTTTATCCTGGTCTAAACGGCATAAAGAAATTCAAATTAAAGAATGGACTGAGCAGCTTGATCCACATTTGAATAATTTAAATAAAGATCTCAATCATGCCTTTGGTGAAGATTTTGCCCGTAAAGGCGATTTATCTGTATTTGCACCGCTAACTATCAACAAAGATTTAACCAAGCGAACCCCGTTTTTGCTTGAAATGAGCCACTTAACTTACGACGCTCAACGTGAAGTACTCTTTCATTTGTGTGACCGTTTACCGCGCTTACAAGGCTTAGCATTCGATGCCACGGGCAACGGGGGCTACTTAGCTGAAGCTGCTGCAGAACGTTATGGCGTAGATATGGTTGACCAAGTCATGCTTAACGATCGTTGGTACATGGAATGGATGCCAAAACTTAAAGCTGAGTTTGAAGACTTCAACTTACAAATACCTCGCCACCAAGACATTCTTGATGATATGGCGCAAATCAAAGTAACCAACGGTATACCTAAAATAGACAAAGGCAGCAGCAAAGGTACTGATGGCAGACAACGCCATGGTGATGCTGCAGTTGCCTTTGCAATGGCCGTTCGTGCTAGTTGGATGGAAGGTGCACCCATTGAATACACACCATTACCTGATAAAAACCGTGATGAAGAAGAAGATGATTTTCCCAGTAATAAAAAAGGAGCATGGTAATCATGTCTGACTACAAAGGGCTAGTTGACACTCAAGGCAACCCATTAAGAAAAGACGACCTAACCACGCCACAAACTGATGATGCCAGGTTAGCTCATTTACAGAATCATTATGGTGCTCATCCAAGCAAAGGCTTAACCCCAGCTAAACTGGCAGGAATTTTGTTACAAGCTGAGCAAGGCGATATTATCGCCCAATGTGAATTAGCCGAAGACATTGAAGAAAAAGACACCCATTTATTTTCTGAGTTACAAAAGCGTCGCTTGTGCATGAAGTCGGTACCATGGAAATTAGTACCACCGCGTAATGCCAGCGCTGCAGAAAAACGCGATACTGATATGTTGCAAGAGCTGCTTGAAGACATGACCTTTTTGCCTGACACCTTCTTTGATATGTCAGACGCTATTTTAAAAGGCTTTTCAAATAGTGAAATTACTTGGCAACAGGAAGAGAAGCTTTGGGTACCACAGGCAATAGATTTTAAAGATCCTAGTTGGTTTATGATCAACAGAGATGACCGCAACGACATTCGTTTACGTGATAACACGCCTAACGGTGAAGCACTAAACCCTTTTGGCTGGATTAAGCATATTCACAAAACAAAGTCAGGTTATGTTTCTCGCAATGGTTTAGCGCGAATATTGGCATGGCCATACATCTTTAAAAACTTCTCAGTACGTGATTTAGCTGAGTTTAATGAAATTTATGGCTTACCGCTGCGCGTGGGTAAATATCCTAATGGCGCAAGTAGAACAGAAAAAAGTACCTTGCTGCAAGCTGTCATGGGTATTGGCCACAATGCGGGTGGGATTATTCCCCAAGGTATGCAAATAGAGTTTGAGGAAGCCGCTAAAGGCAGCGAAAAACCGTTTGCCTACATGATGGAATTCATGGATAAAGCCATGAGCAAAGCCATTTTAGGCGGTACTTTAACAAGCCAAGCAGATGGTAAAAGCTCAACCAATGCGTTGGGCAGTGTTCATGATGAAGTGCGTGGTGAAATACGTGATAGTGATCTTAGCCAAATTGATAGTACCTCAACACGCGATATTGTATTGCCCATGTACATGTTTAACTGCAGAAGCTACACCAAGCCTAGCCGTTGCCCTCGCTTAGTTCACGATACTACTGAAGCAGAAGACATGAAGTTGTTTTCTGACAGCTTACCAGGGCTAGTAAAAACAGGCGTGCAAATCCCAGTGAACTGGGTACATGACAAACTTCAAATTCCATTACCTAAAGACGGTGAAGCCGTGCTTGGTGTGATTGAAGAAGGTAAAACCGAAGCCAATACACTAGAGGTAAAAGGCGAAAAACCAACCCCAGAAGCCAAGGAAGCGAAGCAAACCAAGCCACAAGCAAAGCTGAAAAACATGGCTATTACTAAGTTGGCTGCGTTAAAAACTAAAGCAGACAAGGCGCTTAATGAAGATACCGCTGATTTGTTTACACACCAATTAGCCGATGGCTTTAGCCCAATACTGCAAGGTTTTAATGATGACATTGAAGCATTAATTAATGGCGCAATGTCACTTGAAGAGCTGCAAGAACAATTAAACGACATGGACTTATCCATTGATGAAGCTAGTGAAGTGCTGCAACTGGCACTAGTAGCAAGTGAGCTTGGCGGCATGGCAGACGTTGAGGATGGCCAGTAATGCCTGAAGCCCGTTATGGTTCGCTACCTTTTCAAGAGTCTATTGATTTCTTTCGTAGTAAATTAAACATACCAACAGAACGTTGGGCAGATTTATGGCGTGAGGGCCATAACAATGGTTTTGCCATTGCCGGAGCCATGAAAGATGACTTACTTAACGACATGCGCAAAATGGTTGATAGCGCTATTGCTGAAGGTAAATCATTAGGTTGGCTTAAGAAAAATTTTAAAGAAATACGCGCCAAGCATGGCTGGGAACATACAGGCTCTAGTGCTTGGCGTAGTCGTATTATTTACGATACTAATATGCGTCAAAGCTATAATGCGGGTCGCTACGAGCAGCTGCAGCACTTTGACTATTGGGAATACCAACACGGTGATAGCATCAGCCCAAGGCCGTTACATTTATCCTGGCATAAATTGCTTTTACCAAAAAGTGATCAATGGTGGCAAACACACTCTCCCCAAAATGGTTGGGGCTGCAAGTGCAAGGTTCGTGGCCGTAGCCAAGCCCATGTTGATCGTAAAAATTTAACAATAGACAATGCACCGAATGACGGCAGTAAAACATGGATTGATAAAGTTACCGGAGAGGAACACGTAATACCCAAAGGTATTGACCCTGGCTTTGACTATGCCCCTCGTAAGCAATTAATTAATAAAAGCATAAAGCAGCAAGCTAAAAAGAAAGCTGAGCCTTATGTGCCACCAACGCGTATAGCACCAACCGCATTTAGTACTGCACCCGGTGCCAATGTTCATAGCTTAAATAAAAAATTAGCTGAGTTTGCACCGGCTAAACAACGCTTAGATGATCTTGGTAAGTTTTTAAATAAACATGACATTAAAACCTTATTTTTAAAACAAGCTCAAATGGGCGCAGGCACTAAAGCATCACGCAAAGTACTGCCTCAAATTGAACCCTATTTAAACCTTGGCCGTGCCACACATGCTTATTACACCACGCGCAATGCGACCCGAACAAACGGGTTTACTTGGCGCAATAAAGACCACGTTGTCGTTAAAGTAAAATCAGGTACCAAATTCAGTAAAGTGCAATTTGATGAGCTAGCAGAAGCGGTAGAAAATGCTATATTGTTAATGCGTGAAGGTGACAAGCAATGGTCACTTTCTCACATTGTTAGAGTGGCTAGCGAAAGCAGTGATAACGGTGGCGCACTGGTTACATGGCTGCATGAAATTGGCCACCAAGTACATTACAAAGCAGGTATGCCCGTTGTACCCGTGCCTTATGGACACGGTGTTACCCAGTACAGTTTAAGTAATGACTTTGAATGGCACGCAGAGCACTTTGCCATGTGGCTGCTTAACCGTGATGCATTAGCAAAGTGGGATGAAGGCATAGCCGTATACTTTGATAAAATGATGGAGTCAGTAATTTAATGAGTATGTTAGACAAGTTAAGAAAGCAATCAACAAGTCATGATAATGCCAACGCTGCAGTATTAGTCGTTAACAATACTGAGCTTAGCTTTAGCGATAAAGTTGTCCAAGTTGAAGCGCTTGAAGCTAAAGCTTCAGCTGATGAAAAGGTATTGTTTGCTGAAATTTATGCAAGCCTGCATGGTTTAGCTGAAACACCAGAAGATATTCATTTAATGGCAGGTTTAGTTTAATGGCAGGTTCGTTTATTAGCGTTGATGTGATTGGTGAAGAAGCCATAACAAAAATGTTTAATCGTTTGATAAGCCAATCAGATGATGTAAGCCCAGCGTTAAGAGATATTGGCGAGCACATGCTTGAAGCAACTGACAATCGCATGAGCAATGAAGTAAGCCCCGATGGTCAGCCATGGGAACCGTTAAGTCTTAACACCATTGAGAATAAAAGTTTATCTGGTCAGTCTGACAAAATATTACGAGGCTATGGTACCTTGGCTGATTTATTGAATTATCAAATTAATGGCAACCAATTGATGTTTGGCTCAAATATGGAGTATGCAGCAACACATCAATTTGGTCGAGACGAAGCGAACATTCCAGCACGCCCATTCTTAGGTGTTAGTGAATCAGACGAAGTCGAAATATTAGATATATTGCGATCTCACCTTACTTAATTAGAAATAGTCCCTAAAACGCATTTTAAGCGGTTTAATAGGGGAAGCCCCGTAATGATATCCTTTTTGCTTTAAAGTCCGTGTATGGATTTTATAAAATGTTTATAAAGGAGGTATATCAACTAAATTACAGGCAGTTTATCAAGTACCCATAATTGTTTGACTAAACTCATCAAAAATTACTAACTTAGGTTAATATTTAAAATCTTCACATGTTGTCATTCTGGCTACATGAAATTTAAAAAATCAAAAGTCGCTGTAGCGGCATTAACTAATAAACAATCAAATAAAAACGACACAGCCTTAGCTGTGTTGAGTTTTTCTGTTGGCTCGCTCGATAATGTTAAAAACAATCGAGTGCAATTATTGCCTAGTGGTCACTTTTCTTCTAAAGACGGAAGACCTGAAGATGTAGAAGGTGGTAAATGGCTGATGGATGCCCAAGCTTTTGCCATGTTAAAAGCAAACGCTGCATTACGTACCAACGACTACCACTTTGATTATGAACATCAAACCATGTACACCGAAGAAAACGGTAAGCCTGCACCTGCAGCTGCTTGGTTTGATGATTTTGAATACGTTGAAGGCGAAGGACTATATGCGCTTAATGTTGATTGGACACCTGACGGCCAAAAAGCGGTAGATGATAAAGAATATCGCTATACCTCTGCAGTATTCGCTTACGACACTAAAACAGGCCGCCCCACGAATTTAATGCACGTTGCTTTAACCAATGACCCTGCGGTTGATGGTATGAAAGCAATTGCCGCTTTAAAAGCAAAAACCAATTCACCTATTTTAACTAATCACACTACTCCAGGAGAAGACACTATGAATGAAGCATTTAAATTGATGCTTGGTTTACTTGGTATCGAACATACAGATGATGATTTATCTAATGCTGTAGCACTAAAAAAACTTCAAGACTTAGCTTCAACCGCTATTGCCGCATTAAAAACTAAAGCTGATAAGTCTGGTCAATTAGAAAAAGATTTAAATACTGCTAACCAAAGTGTTGTTGCCTTAAAAGCAGCTGGTGGTAAAGAAGTTGATACGAGCTTATTTGTGCCTATTGCTACGTATAACGATGTTAACCAACAATTAGCAGCCCTTAAAAATGGCACTGATGAAAACTCTGTTGATCAATTGTTAAAAGACAATGCTGCCAAAATTACCGGGCAAGCAGATCGTGATTACCTAGAAACCGTAGGTAAAAGCCAAGGCGCTGCCGCATTAAAAGCCATGCTTGAGCCACGTATTGCTATTGCGGCATTAACTGACACCCAAACCAAAGGCAAAGACAAGCCTAAAGATAAAGGTGGTGATGATTTGTCTACTGAGCAAATAGCTATGTGTAAAAACATGGGGCTTACTCAGAAAGAGTTTAAAGCTGAATTGGCTAAACAAGCAGGAGAAGACTAATGCTGACTAAAGACAAAGGCACATTACAAAAAGGCGGCAACCTACTTGTACTTGCCATGGCTGCTGGTGCAGTAATTCATGGTGGAGCTATTGTGGTGATTGATGGTGGTTATTCTAACAAGGCAACCACAAAAACAGGCTTAAAGTTTGCGGGTATTGCTGAAGAAGCCGTTGATAACTCTGTAGGTGCAAATGGCGATAAAACAGTTGAAGTGCGTCGTGAGCGTTTGTTTTTCGCTAAAAACAGTGTTGGTGATGCAATTGCACAAGCTGACTTATTTAATCAATGCTATTTGGAAGATGACGAAACCGTTGCCAAAACAAATGGCGGGAATACACGTTCATTAGCTGGTCGCATTATGGGTGTTGAATCAAATGGCATTTGGGTAGAAGGAGAACTAGCATGATTGTAAATAAAGGTGCCATTTCGGCCGCGTTTATAGCGATTCGAACGATTTTTAATAAGACGTTTGAAACGCACGAGTCGCAATATGAAAAAACCACTACGGTAGTACCGTCGTCAACAAAAACTGAAGATTATACTTGGTTTGGTAACTTTCCTCGCATGCGTAAGTGGATAGGTGAAAAAGTTCTTAATCGCTTATCAGCATCTAAGTACTCATTAACCAATGAAGATTTTGAAGTCACCATTGAAGTTGATCGCAACGACATTGAAGACGACAAAATGGGCCAATATTCCATTCAAGCCCGTGATGGCGGTCAAGCGGCTAAAGAACTACCTGATGACTTGATTAACATGGCTAAAGATAAAGCATTTATGACCTTGTGTTATGACGGCCAGTTTTTCTACGATACAGACCATCCTGTGTTTAACCCTGAAACGCAAGAAGATGAAAGTGTATCGAACAAGCTAACTGCTGTATTAAGTTGGGCAAGCTTAGCTGCTGCAGATGCCTCACTAGGTGCGGCAATTATTATGATGTCAGGCTTTAAAGATGAGCATGGCCGTAAATTGAAAATTATGCCTGATACATTAGAAGTCTCATCAGCACTTGCTACTCCTGCCCGTATGTTAGCTACCAGTGAAAAATTTGCTGATGGCAGTGTTAACCCTTATTTTGGGCAAATCACTAACATTATTGTTAACCCGGGGCTTACCAGTAACACCCAGTGGATGTTGCATTGTACTTCGCGACCTATCAAACCGTTCTTATTCCAAAACCGTAAAGCGCCTGTATTTGTTAGCCAAACTGACCTAAACAGTGACGATGTGTTTAGCAAGAAAAAGCTTAAGTTTGGCGCTGAAGCACGAGCTGCTGCAGGTTACACCCTATGGCAACTGTCTGTAGGCTCAACTGGTACAGGTTAATAGTTTACTTTCCCTGAGTGTTTGGCCACCAACGAGTGTGGTGGCCTTTTTTTAGATTTCTAAAGAAAACTTTATCGAGACATAAAATGACTAAATTAAATCTTATCGCTATAGCAGTATTGAGCGCCATGCCAAGTGGTTATAGACGAGCAGGCTTTTCACTAAACAAAGGTGAAAACTCGCCACTAGCAGTTAACCAGGCACAATATGACGCCTTAGATGCGGATAAAAACTTAACGGTTTCTATTCTAGATGATGAATTAGCACAAGCTGATATTGGTACTCACGTTAAATCTGAAAGCATATTAGCAACTAATGTTGAACAGTTACGTAATGAAAATGCGTTACTGCAGGGCCAAGTAGATACGTTAACCAAGTTGTGTGAAGGCCAAGAAGAATCCATCACAACGCTTGAAAAGCAGTTAGCTGAGCATGTTGTTATTACTCATGAAGACACGCTTCATGCTTTAGCCGATAGCGTTGAAACCAAGTCTATCGTGAATGAATTAGATGTTTCCTCAGCCCCTGAAGAACTTCACCACTTTATTGCCGTTATTGATGACCTAAATAAAGAAACGCCATTAACTAAAAAACCTAATTGTGATCTTTTAAGAATTGATATTAAAGGTGATCTAGTTACACCATCCGCTGCAGAGCGTGATGCTGCATGGGCGTGGTATGAAGACAATGTATTAATTGCTGCTGATGACCAGGATAAAGGCTAATTATGCCTTATTGCAGCAAGCAAGACTTGATAGACCGTTTTGGTGAAGAAGAGTTAATTTCTCTTACTGACCGAGACGGCATGTCGATGATTGATGATCAAGTGCTTAATCAGGCAATTGCCGATGCCGATGCCCTAATGGATGGGTATTTAGGAAGCCGTTACCAATTGCCTTTGGCTAACGTTCCTCAGTCATTAAAACCGCTTGCTTGCAATATGACTCGTTATCAACTTCATGATGACCAGTCGTCAGAGCAAGTTACTGAACGAAATAAAGCCGCCCATGCTTTTCTAAAAAGCGTGAGTAAAGGCGAAATTAGTTTAGGCATAAGTGAAGGTGGCGAGTCGGCACAAAGCACAGACTTTGCTGAAATTCAAAGTAGTGGCTCGGTATTTTCTCGTAGCAACTCCAAGAGTTTTATCTAAGGCCATTGCAATGATTGAAGCCATTATTAAAAAACTTCGACAAGCTAGGCTAAATGGCAAACCGCTATTTGGCAAAGTTGAAGAAGCCATTGATTTACCCCTGGCAATGAAAGCCAAAATAAAACCGTCGCCTGTTGCTTATGTTGTTGAAATTAGTCGTCGCCCAGGTAAAAACGTTCGTGACATGGGTAGCCCAATGCAAAACGTTAAAACTGAAATTGGTATTGTTATTGGCATTAGCAAAACAAACGATCCACAAGGTACAAAAGCCAAAGCGGCTGTTATGCCTATTTTAACTAAAACCCGTGAGACGCTTTTTGGTTTTATACCGGTTGATGGCTGCACACATTTATTACTGGGTGCTGCAGATCCAATTGGTGTAACCAATGATGCACTTTGGCAGTTAGAGCGTTTCAGCACTGAAAAACTAGAGGTAGCCCCTAATGTCGCAAGTTAAACCTAATGTTCGCCCAGGTGGTAGTTACACCAAAAACCCTGAATCGGGTGAAACCACCTTAGTTGAACAAACTAAGCGTGAAAAAAGCAAGCCTGAAGCTAAAAAAGAACAAGCCCAGGATAAAGCTAAAAAAACAGCTAAACCAACTACAGTGGAGAAATAGGCAATGAAATTTGATGAAAAGCTACTGCTTATTAAAACCGAAACCACTTATGGCGTAGATGCTGCGCCAACCGCTGCAGCGAATGCCATATTAGCAAAAGATGTTGAGCTAACCCCACTTGAAGCAGAAGCCTTAGAGCGTGGTTTAGTGAAGCCTTATTTAGGTGCAGATGAATCGATTCTTGTTGGTGAACATGTATTAATTACCTTTAAGGTTGAATTGCAAGCCAGTGGCACCGCAGGAACACCACCCGCACTTGGGCCTTTGTTACGCTCTTCAGGTTTTGCTGAAACAATTACTGCCGCTACCCGTGTTGAATACGACTTAGCCAGTGACAATTATGAAAGTGCCACTATTAACTTTTTAATGGGCAAGAACCAACACGCCATGAAAGGTGCGTTAGCCAACGTTAAACCGTTACTTGAAAAAGGTATTCCCTATTTAGAGTTAGCCTACATTGGTTTATGGGTTGACCCTGTTCAAGTTGTTGTGCCAACACCTGATTGGTCTAATTGGAAAAAGCCAACCCCTACGGGCGAAGGTAGAACGTCTGGCTTTATGCTAAATGGCTATGCTGCAGAACCCTACAAATTAACTTTAGACGTTGGCCAAGGGGTTAAGTTTATTGAAACCCTGGTAAGCGCCAGAATTGATATAACTACTCGCTCATCTAGTGGCAGCGTAAGCATTGAAGCGCCTGATATTAATGAACATGATTATTTTGCAGATGCTAAAAATAGCACAACTGGTGCGCTTGCTATTCAGCATGGTCAAGTACCAGGACTTATCTGCAAAATTGACTGCCCAAAAGTACAAGTGATGTCGCCTAAGTATGGTGATTATGAAGGCACTGCCAGCTTAGATATGGATTTAAAATTAATCCCTACTGCAGCGGGTAATGATGAAATAAAAATCACCTTCGAATAATTAAAACGAGACTATGAGGGCACTAGATGTGCTGGAGTCAGCTGGGATGCAAGCAAGGATGCACCCTTTTAAATTTAGTTTACAGGCTGTTTAAACGGCCTTTAAGTACAGAGAGTGTCAAATGTATACAGTAATGAATAACCCCATAGTGTGGTGGCCAGTAGTTATTAGCGTTCCTATTGATGGCGGGAAAACATCAGAACATGAAGTTAGTTTGCAGCTAAAAATAGTAGAAGAAGATGAATATAACGAAATAGTAATCAAGGGTGAAAAAGCTATTTTGAAACATGTCATTAAAGGTTGGAAACACATTGATGATATTGATGGTAAAGCCATGAAATTCACACCCGAAAATTTAGATGTGTTACTGAAAAAGTCATTTGTACATCGTTCTTTTATGATTGGCTATGTTAACGCTTCCATTGGTGTTGTCGTAAAAAATTAAAAGCCGCTGCTAAAGACTGGGCAGCGGCACCTTTAGTAAAAAATAGCACTATAAAAGAAATGGAAACACAAGGCGCACCCAAGGCAATAATTGACGAGTTGATCAAAGAAAAAAACTTTGAAGTTCTTCCGCAGAATTGGCCTGTAGTTGCGTGGTTTACCCAAGTATGCGACTTGATGCGATATCGTAACGACGGCGTATGTTTAGGGCTTGATTTACCACAAATAGAATCAGATGCAAAGTTAAGTGAAAGATGTTTTACCAGTACACATTATAACGGTTTGCGCATTATGAGTAAGGCAGCAGCTAGAGCATTAAATAAGGTTGACGATGAATGATTTAAAGCTAGGTATTGTTTTTGATGTTAAAAACAACAGATTCAAATCTGAAGTTAAAAATAATGCACAAGTTATGACTCAGTTTGGCGCAAGTACTCAACGTACCACAGGCCAAACTCGTCAGTTTAATACTGCTATTGAAGACACTAATACCACGCTATTTAAAACTAACAAAGTTGCTTTAGGTGTTAAAAATTCCATCGCTGGCATGGCGGCAGGATTTGGAGCGCTGCAGTTAGGCTCAGGTTTAGTGACAGAGCTAGCTGCTTTTCAAGATATTCGTACTCGTTTGCAAGGGCTATCAGAAGATGCAGCTGATTATGCAGCCAAAGAACGTTGGTTAATTAGCTTAGCTGCCGAACATCATAAAGAATTAAATGGTTTAGCAGACGGTTACAGCCGCTTAAGCACCTTAACTCAAGAGAAAATAATTACTGATGGTCAAGCTAGAGATATGCTTGAGGGCTTATCAAATGCTGCATCTCGTAATGGAGCAGGTACTGCCGATTTAGAACGCGTTTACTATGGTTTATCGCAAGCGCTTGGCGCTGGCACAGTGAACATGGAAGACTTTAAGCAGGTAACTGAGCCATTACCCGATTTAATGGCAAAAATTGCCCGTGCCGCAGGCCAAGAAACCAGTTCAGGTTTAAAGGAATTAATAGGTACAGGTACTTATACTTCTGAAGTTTTTGGAAAACATTTAGTTAAAGCCTTGCAGGACTATGCGGGTGCTTCAGCTGAAACAGCCAATAACATTAATGCTAAATACCGTGATATTAAACTTGAATATCAATTATTAGCGGTTGAATTAGAACAACCCGTTAACAGTGCATTACTGCCAACCCTTGATGGTTTAGCTGAAGGTTTATCGTTCCTTAAAGATCATGCTGAAGGTGTAATCACCGTTTTACAAGGTGGGCTTGTTGTTGCTGCTGGTCATGCGGTAAATGCTATTTCAGCCAAAACAGCGGCTACTGCTAAGAGTATTATTGCAGATCAAACAAAGGTCCAAGCGGCTGTTGCAGCTGCAAAAGCAGATGAAGTACTCGCGGTTGCAGCTAATCATCGAGCGATACAAGAGCAAGCTGCAGCTAAACGTTCTTTAACTAATGCTAGTAATACAGTGTTACGTACTCGTGCTATTAAAAACTTAGCTATTGCTAATGGTCAAGTTGCTGCGAGTGAGAAAGCGCTAACCGCCGTAAGAACCACTTTAACTGCAGCTAATCATAGGCTTTATTCTTCAGGAAAAAGCTTAGCAGTAATGAGTTCTCTTGTTGGTGGTTTGCCAGGTCTTTTAACTATTGCTGGTTTTGCTATGTATTCATTTGCAACCAGTACTGGTGAAGCTGCCGACCAAGCTAAGCGATTAAATGAAGAAAATGAAAAGCTCAATCCTTTTGCTAACTACACCTTTGAAACAGCTACAGGTGCTTTACAGCGCTATCAAGGTCAGCTTGAGTTAGCTCAGCAAATGGCGGAAGAAACCCAAACTCGTTTTGAAAATCCATTCTTTAAAAATGTTACTGCTGGTGATGTTATTTCAGCTAATAAAGAAGTTGAAAAACTGACGCAAACTATCGTTGCTCTACAAGCTATTGTTGACGGTAAAGATACAAAGAAAGTAACAGGGAAAAAACAACCTAAGCAAAATGGCAAAGAATTAGATGTATTTAAGCAACAAGAAGACGCATTTAAAAGGCAGCTTAGTTTACTTGGCCAAACCACAGAACTAGCTAAAGCCGAGTACGAAACTCAGTTAGGAAAATATAAAGATTTATTACCAGGACAAAAAGCAACAATCATTAATTTGGCCAAAGAAATTGATGCTAAAAAAGTAAATATCGAAGCAGATAAACAAGCGATTCTACAATCTGAACAACTGAGTGCTTCAGCTAATACTTATGCCGAAACATTGCAACGAAAAATATCATTAACGGGTGAAGTGTCTAATGTACAGCAACTTAATTATGAGCTTGAACATGGCAGCTTAGTTGGCATAAATGAACAGTTAAAAGAGCAATTAATGATAAAAGCTCAGCTTGCTGATCAAGCAACTGCTGATGCAGAACAACAACTCCCTTTTTGGGAGCAAATGCAAGAGCATATAGCTAGCACAACTGAAAGCTTTGATGTGATGTGGGGGAATTCATTTGATCGCTTTGCTCAAGGCATTGGTGATGCTACCTCTACGGCCATTATGGAAGGTAAAAACTTTGGTGACACCATGAAGGTATTTGCAAGAGGTATGATTAAGGAAGTGATCTCAGGCATTGTTCAAATTGGTATTAAAAAATTAGCGCTTGCAGCAATAGAAAAAACAATAGGTGTTACTGGTGCTGCAACTAACACTGCTCTAGCCGTTACAACAGGATCAGTTATGGCAACGGCCTATGCACCTGCTGCTGCTTTTGCTTCATTGGCAAGCTTTGGTGGTAATGCTGTCCCAGCTGCTGCTGGTATTGCATCGACTGTAGCATTATCAGAAGGTTTGGCGCTTGCTGGTATGGCACATGACGGTATTGATGAAATCCCCCGTGAAGGTACTTGGCTTTTAGACAAAGGTGAGCGTGTTGTAGATAACAGAACTAACCAAGATTTAAAGCAGGCTCTGAGTAAAGGTAATGGCTTAGGTGGTGGTGTAACTGTCAATTTATATAACGAAATAATAATACAAGGAGATAGCAACGATGGCAGCAATATTGAAGCTGGCATTGAGCTTTCTACTCAAAAAATGCGTGCAGAATTATTAGAAGATTTCAGTACTGGCGGCGAACTCACTCAACAACTTAAAAGAGCTATGTAATGGCAATTATTGATATGCCCAACGTGGTACCAAGTAAAAGTGCTTGGAACATGCAGTTTGCAAGTAAAGCTGATTTCAACCCTTACTCAAAAGTTGAACAGGTTTGGGATGAACCAGGCGATAAATGGATCGTAAAGCTATCGTTTAAGAACTTACCACATTTGCAAGGTAGAGAGCTACGTGGGGCATTAATGGCTTTGCGTGGTCAAGTGAACAAGTTACGTGTCAAAGATTGGGCGCACGGTAATGTTGGCAGTTGGTCTGGCGTTCCTAAAGTGAAAGGTGCTGAACAAGTGGGTTTAATACTCACTATTGATGGTATGACAGCTAATTCAACTATTGGTTATGTGGGTGATAGGTTTCAATTAGGCACACGAGTACATGAATTAACTCAAGATGCACAAACGAATAGCTTAGGCGCTGTTACCCTTAAATTTGTACCTGAAATTATCAATCCTCCGACAGATAACGAGCCACTCATTATGTTAGAGCCTAGTGGTTTATTTATATTAAAAGATTCAAAACAAATTCCTGACTTTTCTAAAACCGTAAAGGTATTTCCTCTTATTCAATTTGATTTAATTGAGGCGATTCGCTAATGCGCTTTTCGACCATTATTCAAAATGCTTTATTGAGTGAAGATCCTAAACGAATTCGTTATTACTTAGCCCTCGAATGGCCTAGCGGTTGGCTTTATCTACATACAGGTCTTGGTGAACGTAAATATAAAGGTAATACCTATATTGGTATTGGTGAACTCGGTAGCATTGGTTCATTTGTTGAGAATGATAAACCTAACGCCAAGCGCTTACCGGTATCGTTATCGTTAGTGGATAATTCATTGATACGTGACGTGCTTGCAGAAGATTCTATTGGTGGAGCTGCCCAATTAGATATTGTCGCGCTTGATGAAAATTTACGTTTTCTTGATGGCGATATTTTATTTAGTGGCGCAATTGGTGATTTAGATATTGTAAAAGGATCGCCTACAAAAATAACGTTAAGTTTGGTTGATTGGCTAGAAATTTGGAACCGTCCTATTGAAAACAGTATGTATAGCGATCCTGCACAGCAAGCTACTTATCCAGGTGATAGTTTTTTTGATCAAGTAGAGATATTGGCAAGTAAGCCATTGAACTCAGGTGTTGCTGGCTCACCTGTGGGTAGTGGTGGTGGCCGTCCTGGTGGTGGTAGACCTAATGCACATAATTCCGAGTAAAATAATTTTATGAGTAAAGTGATGGTACTAAGAAATAAAGCATTACAAGAGTTTATAGAAGCCCGTAGAGGACTTCCTTTTATTTGGGGCAAAAATGATTGTTGCTTATTTGCAGCGGATGCAATTTTACTGCAAACCAATATAGATACTGCATCTAGTTATCGAGGCAAATACTCGACATCTTTAGGTGCAAAAAGAGCTATAAAAAAACGAAAAGCTAATAATCTAGACGAATTATTAATGATAGAGCTGGGTAATGATATTGCCCCATTAACAGCTATTAATGGTGATATTGCACTTATTTTGAATCAAGATAATGAACTAGCAGCAGGCGTAATTTATCGCAGCTATATTTATGTCTTATCGCCTAGAGGGTTAAGTCAGATACCATTAAAGGCAGCCATTAAATGCTGGTCTGTAAAAGCTATTTCAACTAAGGAGAATAGTTAATGCCTCCTGTAGTTATTGGTGTAGCTGCAGCTGCTGGAGCTACATTTGCTAGTTATGCTGTAGCGACTGCTGTTGCTATTGGAGTGGGTGCAGCAATAGCAACCTACGCTATAACTGAAGCACTAACACCAGATTTAGGTGAAATGGAAAATGGTTTAGGAGGAGATCAGACTTTATCCGTGGGTGGTGTTCAAGGTAGAAGAGAAATTTATGGTGAAGCCATTGTTAGCGGCAATATTGTTGGTTATGGCACCTATACTGATGACGAAGAAGACAAATGGCACGTAATGGTAATTCCTGTTGCAGATCATGTTTGTGAAAGTATTGAATTACATGACATAGAAGGTAAGCTTGCTACTGAGACTGGAATGAGCAGCCGTATTAAGATAACAACGTACCTCGGTGGACAATCGACAGCTTGTCCAGTAGCCAAACGATGGGCTACTGGGTGGACAAGTAATCATATTGGTCACGGTCTAAGTTATGTCACGATAGAAATCAAAATAGATGCTGAGTTTTTTCCTAATGGCATAAATCGTATGCGTTTTAAAGTGAAAGGAAAAAAACTTTACGATGTACGTAAAGATAGTACTAATGGCGGTTCAGGAACTCATCGATTTACCGATGAAACTACTTGGGAGTGGTCATCAAATCCTATTTTAGCTACAGCAGACTTTATACGCTTTGGTGGTTATAAGGAGCAACCATATGAGCGATTTGATTGGGCTGATATAGCCGCCCAAGCGAATAGCTGTGATGAAATAGTAAGTTTTACTGATAATAATGGCCAAGCAGCTTCTGAAGCACGTTTTACTTGTAATGGCTCATTGTCAAAAGAGCAAAGTCCAGCAACTAATTTAAAGCGTTTGTTATCAAGTTTTGCAGGGAAAATTTACAATGTTGCAGGTAAGATTTATCTAAAAACAGGCGTTTATCAAGGTGCGCCAACAGTCACCATAGATAAAAGTCATTGTAAGGGACAAGTTAGCTACAAGCCTTATACACCGATTAAAGACAGATGTAATATTGTGAGAACATCATTTGTCAATCCGAAAAAGCAATATCAATCAACTGACGCTACGCCAACAAAAAATAGTATTTATAAAGCTGCCGATGGCATGACACTGGAGCATAAATTAACGCTTCATATGACAAACTCAGAAACAATGTGTCAGCGTATTGGAAAAGGTCATTTAGAACAAAATCGAGCAGGTTTTTCTTTACGAATACCACTGATGGCTATTGGTTTACTTATTATGCCAGGGCAAGCAGTTAGTATTAATATGCCTGAAGATGGTATTGATAATGTTGAGTTTAAGTGCGTTGATTGGGCATGGGACGCTAAAAAGCGGACTGCAGTTTTGTTATTTGGTAAGGAAGGTAGTGAGCTTTATCCTGATGACTTTGAGCCAAATGAGCAAGCCGTTCCGGGTAATGAGTTTATTGACGCGTTTGAAATGAAAGATTTTCCTACTGATGCGATTACTTGGACGAATGCTGAAGCAATCAGAAAAAATCAAGGAGTACTAAGTTGGGAGTATGATGATAGCGATGAAGATATTAAATACAAAGTAAAGATAAGACAAACTAATGAAAGTTGGGTTTCTTATCTTGATTCATTGCTTTCTAGAACACCTAAATACACCTACTTTTTAAAAAAAACAACAAGCGAAAAAGCACTTGAGATCAATAGTGTACCCACAGGTGATTACGAAGTTTTAGTTTCGGCAATTAACCGAATGGGTAGATACTCAGAACGCTCAAAAAATATTACTATTACACATCAGCCTGCTACGTTAAAAGATATTGCGGGATGGAATGAATTACCTAATAGTGGTGCAGATAAAACCAATTATAGTGATAGCCGAATCGACAATGATGTTGCTGCCATCGCAGCTCAGACTAAAGCAGACTTAGCTAAAAAACAGGCTAAAGCATACGCTGACGGTATTGTCTCTGATGAAGAAGAACGTGCTATTACTGATGCGAGTGAAAAAGCAAATGCGGCACAATTAGCAGCAGTAAACGCCGCAGCACTTGATGCTACTGCAAAAGCGAATGCAGCTAAAGCCATTGCTATATCAACGGCTGCAACTGCAGCTCAAGCAAAAGCTACCTTAGCTAAGACAGAAGCTAAAGCTTACGCTGATGGTATTGTCACGGATGAAGAAGAACGTGCTATTGCGGATGCTACAGCAAAAGCTAATGCTGCACAAAGCAACGCTATAAGTGCTGCTAATTCAGCTGCACAAGCCAAAGCAGATGAAGCTGAAGCCAATGCAAAAGCTTATGCAGACGGTCAATTTCCTCGTTATAAATCACTTAATTCAATTCACGGCACAGGTGCAATTACGACACCCCAATTTATTATCGCTTTAAATGCTGCGGGTGCCTTTTCGGGCAACCATAATGTATTTAAAGCAAGTTGGAATTATGCAGGTCATGGATATATAAGTGACACAGGTTGTGGAGTTATAGATTTAGCAGGTACAACAATTGAAGTAATAGGTACTGGTGGCACATATCTTATTCGTGTTACTTCAGCTCCTTCGGCCTCGAGCCATGGTGGCCTTGCTCACACGACATGGGAGTACAGAAATCACGGCAGTAGCTATAACCCTGGTTGGCGTATGATCCTTAATTCAGGGAATTTTCAAAACTCAGTAACCAAACCGTATATTGATAATTTGGATATCGCTGCGTCTACGGCCCGTAAATGGCAAACTCCTCGTACACTAACAACAACATTAACAGGTGATGTAACTGGCTCTGCTAGCATGCTTGTTGATGGTAGTGGAAATAAAACAGCAACAATAAATGTTAGTGTGAAAGATGATAGCCATAAGCATGTCATTGATAATATCGACCATTTACAAGCTGCTTTAGATTTAAAGATAGGTTTTACTGATCTAACTTATGATGATGTTACGACATACGCTGCAGCTATTGAATCTGTTCAACAATTTAAAGATTGGTTACAAAGTGGTGATGCAGATACAAGCGCTTATGATTTAGTTACCCCATCTATGGCCACTGCTTTTATCAATGCTGTAATTGGTCAATTTAACATTGTCGTTGCTGCAGCTGCTAATATTGATATATTGGATTCTCGTCTTATCGATGTTGATACGTTATTTGCTAAAAATGTTATTACAGATGCAATGGAAGCTAAAGCAATTACCGCTGATAAAATTGATATCGTCAATTTATTTGCACAAGCTATTACAGCAAGTGGCTCTATTACGGGTGCTCAGCTAATTGGTGGAATAATTAAAACATCACTGGCAACGAATGTAGATAGAACGATTATAGATGGCGATACTATCAAGTACTATGATGCCAACCAATTCACTCCTGCTATGGTTATTGGAACTAACTCAGTTGGGGTTGCACGTGCAATACTTGAGCTAGGCTACACAGGATATAACAAAAAAGCTTTTAAAGCTGTAGGAGCTACAAATGTAGGATTTGCATTGGCCACGTTTGAGCAAGAGTCTAGCGGTTATGCAGCAGAGTTTATTGCTAATGGCGTTAATTATGGCAGAGCCATATTAGCAAAATCAACAACTAAGCAAGCAGCCCTTGAGGTATCACAAATTAGCTCATCTCCGAGCGAAGCTGCTGCAAAATTTTCATCAAGCAATGGGCATGCAGCAAGTTTTATTACAGCAGCAAGTAAAGCTCCTTTTACCGTTAACTCAAGTGTTATGGTAGTCAACCTAAATAGTTATAAATTGGGTAATTATACATATGCTCAAGTATTGTCTGCTGCTAGAGCTAAACTAGGTCTTAACGCTGATAAAGTAGACGGCTTTCACGCAGTTAAGGACTCATACACAGCGAATCAAGTAGCTGTGAGAAATTCATCAGGAGACCTACATGCTCGCTTATTTCGCGCTAACTACACCAATCAAAGTACGATAAGTGGCGCTATTGCATTTAGAGTCAATAATGGTGCAGATAACTACTTGAGGTATTGCAGCAGTCCTAGTGCTATACGAACATGGTTAGATACCCCTGAAAAACCTGTAGCATCAAAAACTACCAATGGTTATTGGAAGTGCGTCGAGACCGGGTTAATTATGGTGTGGGGAACTGCTACTGCTCCCGCAAACACTCTTAGTAGCTATGTTTACTTTCCATTAGCATTCCCAAACGCATGTAGGAGTCTACACCTTACAGAAAAAACTACATTCACAAATGATCTACATGTTTTGAAAGTAAATGTCTTAGAAAAAAGCAGGTTTAAAGCTTATAACACTGACATTGCACGAACCTACACTTATTTAGCGATTGGTTATTAATATGATTAAGTACTTTGTAGATGTGGATAGCAACAATGAAATTATAGGCTATTACAATGATGATGTTCATTCTGCTATACCCGCAACGGCTGTTGAAATCAGTAAAGCTGATTGGCAGACGGCACTAGAAATAAATGCTAATACTTTAGAGAATGGAGCGCTTGTCTACATAGAGCCTCCTGTTCAAGTCATGGCTAATGTAGATATTTTATCCCTTAGGAAAATAGCTTATCAAAGTGAAAGCGATCCGTTATTCATGGAATGGCAATTTGATAACACCCCAGAATCAGAGCAAATATGGCGAGATAAAGTAGCAGAGATAAAACTGCGTTATCCGTTGAGTACATAACATGAAAGCAATTGTTAGAATTGGTAACTGGGAGTTTGAATTAAAACAAGTCTTTGCTCGAAAAACTGAAAAATTTGGTGATAAGTTTGAATCGTCAGCAGTCATAACAATAACAGATGGAACACCACACATAGAGTTACTAATTAACAAAAATGATGACGAATTTACAAGGCAAGATTACCGCGACTTTAAAGCATTTCTAAGTATGTTAGGGATGAATAAAGCAAAGTACGCCAGATTTAAACAAGGCAATAAAAAAGAGGTTGAAAAAACATCATGAATACAAGTCTTTTAGCAACATTTGATTCCTTGGTATCAGCACATAAGCACCCTGAAATTGTACGCACTGAATTCACATCGAATGCTATGACTAATAAATTAATGAGATATGATTTGTTGGATTTGGTTTTAGATTCTACATCTGGAATTTTGCGAGGTGTAAAAATAAGATTGAAAACTGTTTCTGTATTTGATTTTCGAGATAATACAGAAGATGGACAAGCTAACATTTACTTGGTAAACGCATTAATAAGCTCTGCTATAGATACGGTAGAAAATATGAATTTAAAATCTCGTTATGTGTTGTTGCATGATGATTTGCTGAACAGTGCTAACAAAGTTACTTATCCTTACGCAAATGTCACACCTGAACAATTCGCAGCAGCAAAAGCTATACACGCGATTAAAAAACAAGAGTGTGTATATTCAACAGATCGTAGTTATGAAAGTGCAAGTACGAATCAGGGCTTAGATATTGTTATACAAACAGATTTTGATTGTGACTTTGTTTTGTATTTGAGTGTTTGTGATGAAGAAGACAAACCTGAAAGCGAAAGTGATTATTTCCCTGTCGGCGGTGACCGTCCAATAACTACGCCCGCTAAGTCAATTAATGGCAAGTTAAAAATTGCATTAAGCTCTAAAAAAGTGGGCGCGTTTAATAAGCTATATGTTAAGCCGAGTATGCCTTGCGTTTTTACAGCTAATGTTAAAACTAATCGTGGTTAATTATGGAAATCACTCTTAAGTCTGAATTAGCTCAACCTTTTTCTGTCAGTACTGAACCTGATAGTTTCGGTCATATATTTAGTAATATTTACCCGTTTGCAGATGCGGGTAGTGTGGGTAGCCAACCTGCAAACATACCTGATTTAATAGGTAATCATGATATAGCCATGAATTATCATGCTGATCCTACAGAGTCAGGCGGCATTAATACTGGTGGAAATTTAGAATTAGGTAATCATGGTAACGGGCAAACAAATACATGGGGAACGTTTAATGTGCCTGTTGGTTGGGGTACTGGACTAACAGCTAATTCAAGAATATATCTAGTTGAATTTATTTATAAGTACTCAAGCGCTAGACAATTTTTAATCAGTGGCCACTTTCACCTAGAGTTTAAAACCAGCACAACAATGACCGTAATGATTGAGAACCAATCAGCTCATGGTATACGTTACTATAATAAAACGCACAATTTTGCTGATGGTCAGCGTGTTTGTATAGCTGTACAAATGAATAAGAGTGATAACTCTTACTCCATGGTTATCAATGGTGTTGATGTCACTAGTGAGCTTTATGCAAACGGAAACCCGTTTACAGGAAATATTTCTAATCAAACACCGCTAGATTGGTTACTCTTAGGTCGCTGGAGTTCTGCTGGTTGGGATAAGTATTACGGTTTTGATGGTGATATTAATTTATTAGCAGTTGGAACTGACTTTAACGGTAGTGAATTATCTGTTTCTCAGATGATAGAGTTAACAAATAATCCATATCAGATATTACAACAAGAACAAGTATCAACGGGAACAGAGCAAACCATAGTAGCCGTACAATCTCAGCAACTAACCCAATCACAATTAATTGATATCACAAGCTTCAACGTTATTGGTGCAATTGTATGTGAACAAGCAACACAAGTTCAGTCAGTTGATTTAACTTTAAATAATCAAACTAAAGCAATTGTTGCAGAGCAAGCAACAGAAGTATCTCTATCTGCAATTGCTCATGTAAGTAATTTAACTGCAGTCATTATAGAGCAAGTAACTCATGCCGAGTTAGCTTCACTTGAAGAGTCTCAGCTCATTACTGCTATACAATCACAGCAACTCACTGAATCAATAACTGTTGATGTAACTACCGACGGCGCTCAAGATGTTAATGTTGTTGTTACTGAACAAAAAACAGAAAGCCAAGCGTTAACTCTTGAGCAAAGATTACAGTTACACGCGACTATTACTGAGCAACTAGCTGAATCAATTAATACTGAAATATCACAAAGCGCATTAACTAAAGCTATTACAATAGAGCAAATTACTGAATCTGTTATCGTTAATGTTGATGAATCAAACGGGATTTTTGTGTCAGTAGTTCAAACAGAGCAGCTAGCAGAGACTCAAGCAGCAGACGTTGATGTTACAGCTATTACTAATGCGATTATTACAGAACAGCTAACGCAATTTACTACACAACAAATAGGTATCGACTTAACCTTATCAGCTATTGTTGCAGAGCAATTAACCCACGCTGAATTAATTGACATTGTGGTTAAGAACATCTCTCAACAACTCAATCTTGATATCGACCAAATCACAATAGAAATGCTTACACCAACGTACACAATTGAATCACTCACTCCTACTTATACTATTGAACACTTACACTAGAGGCATACATATGAACTTTTCAAGCTACAACTTCAAACTAAAAGGCGCACAGCACTTAAAAGATAACGGTAACTTACTAGCGCTAGCTGTTGATATCGTTAAAGGAGAAACTTACGCGCAAACCATGGCTAAGGTGGTAGCTAGTGAAGCTATGACAGGCGCTGATATTGCATTAGTTCCAAATGGTGAGGATTTACAGATAACTGTAAACGGCAAGTCTATTGACCCTGTAGCTACAGTTGCTGGAAACCAGGATTTAGTTACGTTGGCAATAGACACTGTTAATGAAGAAGTTATTATTTGTATTGATGCGATTGACAGAATCATCACTAATGAAGACGGTGATATGGTAGTAATACCAGCCATTACCACCAATGTTCGTGAATTATCACAGGCAGCGTAATATGAATTACGAATTCAAATTCATCAAAGGGCGCAGAAATACTGAGGTATTTCGTGTGCCTGTCCACGACCCAGCAAATGTTGTTAGCCACATCCTGAATGAAGACGGTAACATTAACCCTGACTCGTTATCAAAGATAGAATTGATTGTAGGCGACGTTATTATATCAACAGAAACGAGTGAGATAATGTGGAAGAACGATGTAATACAAATCAAACCTTCGAACACTAAACTATTATCACTACCCAAACGTGCTCATTCGGAATTAGTTGCATACAATAACGATGAAGGAACAACCATTGGACATGGAATTGTTATTGTAGTCGGCTATGGTTAGTTTTCTTTTATTACCTACTAAACAACATCCAACAAAAACGCACTTGATTTATTACCAAGTGCGTTTCATTATGTGAAATCGTTTTTCAATATTCGAAAATATTAGTTTTCGCAGTTTTCGCAGTTTTACTACTAAGTTTTCGCGCGCGGCATCACTATTTTTTGCCCATTATTTGGGCGTTATAAGCCCAGTGCGTACCTCTTTTGATTTAGGATTAAAATGAAAATAAAAGTTAGAAAAAGCCACAAATCAATTTCAAAAGCCCTAGATTTCGAACTACCAATGTTCACCGTATTAACTGGTGAGAATGGGAGTGGCAAAACCCATTTGTTTGAAGCTATGAGCGACACTAAAAATGGTGAAATTCATTTAGAAGGTGAGCTACTTAGTACAGTTAGCTACATCCCTTTTGGTGGATTGAATCCACAAGTAGACCAACAATGTGATCCTTCTCAAATATCGCAAAAGGTAAAACAAGTTTGGCAAGAGGTTGTGAACGCTAAGCAACAAGCCGCAAGAAGAGGACAAAACAAAGAATATGTTGGTCTTCCAGAGAATGACCCCACTCTAGGATATATAGGGAATCAGCAACATAGAGAAGCAATCTTAGATATTTCTCAAAAGCTTTCAATTCCTCCTTCCAAGTTGACAGAAGATCTTGTTGCTGATCGAATTAGTATAACAGCAATCTCAGGTAACAGTTTGTTTAATAGTCAATTTGCACTTATTTTTAAGTCATATCATGTGCGATATTTAGATAATAAGTTAAATAAAATCTACGCAGATGATGGAATTACTGATGCACCACCTTTTCTTGAAGATACTGAATTTAAAAATAAATATGGAGAGGCTCCGTGGGTATTTGTAAACCGTGTTTTAGAAAAGTTGAAATTGCCTTATACAGTTAATAACCCTATGAATACGATGAGAGATACCACATTCGTATTCAAGCTTATTCATAAAACCTCATCTATCGAGATAGATACAAATGACCTATCGACAGGTGAAAAAACGCTAATGTCATTGGCTTTGGCTATCTACAACTCTACAGCGACGCGCGATAGAGCTGACTTTCTGGTTCTAGATGAGCCCGATGCTCCACTTCATCCTTCAATGTCAAAGTTGATGCTTGAAATTATTGAAGAGGAGATAGTAAAACAGCATGGAGTCCCTGTTTTATTGTCAACTCATTCACCGACTACTATTGCATGTACTCCGGCAAACGCTCTATATAAAATATCGATTGAAAATAAGACTCCGATTCAATGTAATTTACAAGATTCAATGAAAATATTGACTTACGGTATCCCTAATCTAAGGGTGTCAACTGAACATAGACGCCAAGTTTTCGTGGAGCATACTTATGATGTTGATTACTATGAAGCCTTATTTGATATTGCTTCTAGAGAAAAAGTGTTTGCTGTTACACCACAGTTTCTACCTCCTCATACTCTTAATGGGTCGAACTGTGATGCTGTTCTAGAGATAACTCGAAAGCTTCGTGACATGGGTAATACGCAGGTATACGGTTTAATCGATTGGGATTTGAAAAACTCACCAGAAAAACAGGTAATAATTCTTGGTCAAGGTAACAGGTATGCTATTGAAAACTATGTGTTTGAACCTCATTTTCTTGGATTGTACTTAATTCATAAAAAGTTTGTAACTCCTCAAGATTTAGGGTTGAACGAGTGTAACTCATATCTAGATGTGATAAAGCAAATTGATTCTGAAAGTGATGCACTTCAAACAATAGTCAATCACGTACAAGATAAACTTTCGCTGGGGGATGAAGAACCGATATTTATAAAAAGTAAATTATTGGATGGTAGTGAAATAGAAGTTCGCAAAGAGGTTTTCGAAATGAAAGGACACACACTAGAAGATCTTATTAAGGAATCTTGGCCAACATTGAGGAGCATAAGAAGTAATAATGGTGGGGATAGTGCTTTAAAGAAAGATGTAATAATTACAGTAATCAATGATTTTCCGGGGTTATTATCAAAAGATATAGCAGAAACATTTAGTTCAATAAATTAGGGCTTATAACAAGTTGCTTAAACGGACAAAAAACAGTTGGCTTTTGCTCGTTCCTCGCTAATTTTAGCCAACTATTTTATTGCCGCTTAGCAAAGCGTTATGTTTTCAGTCTAGAAAGGAGTCGTATGATAAAGCAGAGTTTTATTTTTGGTGCCGTATTAACTTTTTTAGGTAGTCTACTCCACATAGCCATAATTATTGGTGGTTCAGATTGGTACTTAGCTTCAGGTGCCGGTGAAAATATGGCTAAACTAGCTGAATCTGATTCTATTTATCCAATTTTTATTGGCTCTATTTTGGTGTGTATCTTCTTTGGGTGGTCTTTGTACGCACTATCTGGAGCGGGTATAATCCGTAGGCTTCCATTTTTAAAACTGTGCCTAATATTAATCGCTGGTTTATGTATCGTGCGAGGGTTGTACGGATTTTTTATACCGCTACTGTTTAATACTCCATACGTTATAAGTTTGGGTGTTTGGTTTTGGGTATCGAGTTCGATGATTTGGTTGGTAATAGGCTTGTTTTATGCCGTAGGAATTAGATCACGTTGGTCTTACATTAGTGGTGTGAAAACATAACAAGCCACTTAAGCAGGACAAATAACAGTTGGTTTTTGCTCGTGCCTCGCTTATTTTAACCAACAATTATTTGCCTCTTAGTGGGGCGTTATGTTTCAAGGAGTCGAAATGAAGTGTCCAGTCGATGGAGATGTATTAAAGGCTAATAAAGCTGAAGCTCATACTGGTTATGGGTGTAAATCATGTAAGGGATCATGGCTACCAAAAAGCTTTATTGATTCAATTCAATACACTAAAGAATTTGAGCCACAAAAATTCTTTAGTGTATTATCAAAGTCTGTTCATGAAACTACTAGCTCTAAATGCCCTGTGAATTGTGGCGATTTAAGTTCTATAGCTGACATTGATGGTATTAGCTATTGTCCTTCTTGTTTGGGTGTGTGGTTCGAATCCAAAGCTCTAAAGAGTATGCTTAATAGCTACCAAACTAAAAGAGAGGGAGCCGCTATTGCTGATATTCCAAATACATCAGTAGGTATCTTTGATCTATTAGGTGCTTTGTTCAAATAGAAACATAACAAGCAAATTAATCAGGACAAATAACAGTTGGTTTTTGCTCCTGCGTCGCCTATTTTAACCAACTATCATTTGCCCATTATTTGGGCGTTATACCTCAAGGAGTGACCTGTGAGTTTTGATTTGATTTTCATACTTGTTTTAATCTCCTTCATGCTGCTTATCTTCTTTTCCTTTTCCAAAAGTAGTGGATGGTCGCAACTGAGTGAGAAATATAAAAATAAGAATGAATTTGATGGAGTAATAATTAAAAATATATCGGCAAACTTTTCAAAGGATGTTTACTTCAATGGGATATTTAATATAGGTGTTAACGAACATTTTCTTCTCTTATCTATAAATCCATTTTTTAAGTTCTTTACGCCTAATTTGCTCGTGCCGATTAATGATCTTTCTTTTTCCTTAGAAAATCGCAATTTGATATTCAAGTTTAAAATAGAATTCAAAGAGTATCCTGATATATTCTTTTGCATAACAAAGAGAAATGCCAAGAAATTAGGGCTTGAGGTATAACAAGCAGTTAAAGCAGGACTTTTTACAGTTTGCTCGGTTCCGCTTCGCTTCACAATATTAGCAAACTAATAAAAAGCCCCTTAACGTGGGCGTTATGTACCTATGAAAAGTCAAGTGTTCGAATTTATATCGGAGTTTACCGGTGTGAGCTCAGATAAAATCTCTTTAGATACTTTTTCAACATTGTAATTGGTGAAACTTTTTTTATTGATATAACTATTTCTTGAGGTGAACCCAGAGCCTAAATGCACAAGTAGTTGATTAGTTAACGTCATAGCCTTAGTTATGCGCCCTGTAAAACCTGTGTGACTTAAGCTTGCACTGCTTTTATTATTGGATTCAAATAGACCTAATCCGTATGACCAATTATTGCCTATGCCATGAACTTGAATACCGAGACTTGGGCCATTAGTGTAATAGTCAGTTATGGCCGAGCGTTCTAATAGGGAGATGTTCTTTGAACTTGTTAGTAGCTCTAACCCGAACGGTATCTTCTGTTTACCAACGGTGATATTTACTAATTCATTTATTCCTGTGTAGCGAATAAATAATTCAACAGCGTCGCCATTGGTAGCACCATCTTCTCCAAATCTTAATGTTGCTTTGTAACCCCAATTATTTTCATGCCCTATCATGTAGAGATAAGAGCGACGAAGATCAGTATTAGATTTATCATTAAAAAGAGCAGATTTATCTACTTCGTGATCCCATTGTAATACTCCACCAAGTTTAACGTTTGAACTTTTATCATTTGCATGAATGTTCTGCTCATACCGTGTTGTTACTAACATATCGGTGTTTGATTTTTCTAATGAATAGGCAAAAGAATGGTTGCTAAAAATTAAACTAGAAGTGATTGATACTAGTTTTATACTCTGGTAATTCATAATATATTTCATCTTTTTGACATGCGTTTAATTTATTCAACTAACAACATTGTTCTTTGTTTTTAAAAACTCGGAAGATGTTGATTTGAAGGCGAATTAAAAGTAGTGAATAAAGTTTTGATTCACTAGTAGGACGATAAGCGGGAATAAAAGACGCAAAAAGTAATAAGAGAAATTGAAGTAAAAGGGAGCGGAATGATAAGTTAAATTTTTTGTGTGGGGTTATTGGAAATTTAAACTTTTGTTTAACTAGAATAGGATATTCATCGAAATTATATGATCTTTACTCTAAAAACTATTAATGCATTAAAACTGAACTCTTATGTTTGAGTTCAATTTCAATGATGATAGATTTCATGACCATGCTATGTGGATTTTTTACATATCTGTTCGTAATACTTTTGACCGAGATCGTTTCGTGGTGTGAAGTCGGTTATTCCTCCCTTAGATATTTCAAAGTCACAGCAAATTAGCATAATTTCTTGTAGTTTAATGCGTCCACGTTGCACTCTACTTTTTGCTCCTGATAATGATAAACCCAGTTTAAATGCAATGTCTTTTTGAGTCATACCCTCAAGCTCGGAAAGCTCTAGGGGAATACGGTATTTATCAGGAAGCTGTCTCT
>OJGT01000057.1_pt1 | contig 32448 bp, 27 predicted proteins | sample 1595031 | NCBI WGS metagenome assembly OJGT01 (sample SAMN05416857, study PRJEB24817) | seawater metagenome | isolation source: Sea water | place: Canada:Atlantic | collected 2013-11 | reverse complement strand
AGATCTACACTATCCTCTTCGTCGGCAGCGTCAGATGTGTATAAGAGACAGACATTAATGAGTATAACCTATTTAAAAATAGACAAAACTTAAAGATGAAAGGAAGTGTATTTAACGGCTTTGAAAGTTACGTTGAAGAGCAATATGGTTTGCATATTTGGCAACAACTCATTGAAGCAAGCGAGTCAGAATGTAATGGAATTTATTTAGCTTCTGACACGTATAACGATCAAGACATGTTTTCCCTTGTTTCGATACTCTCTGATAAGGTATCAAAACCTGCTAGTGAAATTCAAAAAGAATTTGGCATATTTTTCTTCAAAACACTCTTTTCTTTAGCAAGCCATCATATAGCACACATTGATACACTTTTTTCTTTTCTTAGAGCTGTTGATGATGTAATACATGTGGAAGTAAAAAAGTCTGATACAAGTGCTTACACTCCTGCCTTTTTTTATGATCAGCCAAGTGAAAACGAATTAGTCATGCGGTACGTGTCAAAAAGAGGTATGTGCTACTTTGCCGAAGGATTAATTATTGGCGCAGCAAAGCATTTTGAAACGCCAGCCCAAATATCGCAGTCAAAATGTGTTCATTGTGGGGATAAGTATTGTCTAATCAATATCAAAATATAGAGCCTTCTCCCGAAGAAACCATAACACTTCTCACCAAAGCTTTAGCAAGAGAGAAATTAGCTCGTCAGCAGTTAGAGGCGCAGATAGCGAAAAAAAATGAAGTGCAATTTGATTCAACAAAAGAATTGTTAGCGTCTTATGAAACTGCAAAAGTGCGAGAGATTCAATTAGAGTTTTTGTCATTTTTAAATAGAGAGCATATAGAAAATAAAACTATAGATGAACTAACTAAGTTTTTTATTGAAAACGTTCTACAACTTTTAGGGCAACACACCTCTATCGTTTTTCAGTGTAAAGATGGCGTAATCAGTAATCTATTAACCATAAAAAAAGATGATGTCGATTGGCAACAATTAGAATTAACAGAGTCTGTACAAACCTTATTAAATACTTTTATTCCCGCAGAATCCTCTACTTGGATAAGAACAAATTTAACCTCAAATGTTGGTGAAGTAATCCCCTTTATGCAAGAACCTTTGCTTTTGGCATTAAAGATTCCGCAACACCAAAAAGTGAACAAAATTATTTTAATCAATATAGAGCACTACTGTTATAGCGATGACTTTAAATCAACGTTAGCAATTGCAGCAAACCAATTTACAGGTATTGTGCAAAAAACTTCAACAGAAAGAATGCTTTCAACTAACTATTCGCAATTGAAGAAAACGCTAAAACTTTTAAAGAAAACTCAACAGCAGCTTATACACAATGAAAAAATGGTTTCACTTGGTCAGTTAGCTGCCGGCGTTGCTCACGAAATCAATAATCCTTTAAGTTATTTATCAAGCAATTTAGAAACCCTGCAAGATTATATTGCGCAATACGAGTCAATTATTGATAAGAACGTTACTGATGATGCGAATAATTCACCTGACTTTGATGAATTAAACTTCTTAAAAGAAGACAGTAAAGATCTGCTTTCTGCCTGCTTAAATGGTGTAAAACGCGTTGCAGATATAGTCACCAATTTAAAACAATTTTCTAAAAAAGATGGCAGTGAATTTTCTCCTACTAATTTAATTGAAGTGATTGACGATTCTTTAGCAATAGTGACCAATAAGATAAAATATAAGTATGACGTTAATATCAATCATGAATCTGATAACTTAACCGTAGAAGGGAATTTTGGTCAACTACAGCAAGTTTTTGTTAACCTTTTTATCAATGCTATCGATGCCATGCCAGAAAAAGGCGTGTTATCAATTCAAACATCAAGGAGCGATAACGAAGCCATTATCACAGTTAAAGATAATGGTATAGGCATGAAAAATGACACCATCACCAGGATTTTTGAACCCTTTTATACAACAAAAGATGACAGCAAAGGAACAGGGCTTGGCTTATCTGTTTCCTATGCAATCATCACTAAACACAATGCAAAAATTACGGTAGACTCTTCAGTGGGTAAAGGCAGCACCTTTACACTCGCATTCCCTTGCTAATTTTAAGTTTAAAGTTCACTCACTAATTTAGGACTATAAATGTGAAAAATTGAGTTACTAGTACGTGTCAATCGCTGTTGAGCTGGGTTTCTAAATGAGAATGACACCTCAACATCTTTGTTATTAAAGTCTGATTTTTCATCACAATAAATAACTGCATCAATAGGAAATAAACCTCTTCCTAACTCTACTTCTCCAGTTACAACACTAGACGTTTCAAAACGAGTGACCATACTAACGCGCTTATCAATGACTCGCTTATGGTTAACCACTATCTGAGCGAAACATGATCCTATTTTAGTTGTTTTACTTTTAGCGTAACCTTGCACTGTATCTAAAAAGTTAAATTCAACCCCTATTTGATGGCGCCCCTTAATCAAGCTTGGTAGCAAACCACTAAGACGGTACATACTTTTAGTTGGCTGATCAATACCATGCATTTTGTGACTTGCTAATGTAAATTGGGTACCGTTCATAACGAACGAACCAAAGTCACTTTGTTGATTCAACCTGTCTTTTGATGTTGGTAACGGATATACCCGCGTTACCCACCCTGGAAATACATCAGAGTTATTAATAGCCGTTTGTACTAAATCATTACTATCACCTTGATAAGGATTTATTGTACGAAGAATAGATAGCTCTTGTTCATATAACTTAATGGTCATTCTATTATTATCAATTTTGGCATTCAGTTTACTCATTTCATTCCAACCAAAAAAAATAGCGCAAGCCAGTGAGAGTATGATAATCCAAGCAAATATAATGTAGAGCTTTTCTTTCTTTTGTGCAGTTCCATGTATGTACTTGTCTTTACGATAGGCTGAGTTCTTCATCATTGTTACCTCGAAACGGTTCAATCATATCGAGGATATTGCAAACTTGTGGCCAACCTTTTCGATAATAAATAAAACCTTTATAAAACAATCGATTATGATTTTTGTATTTATAAAGTAATGAGATAAGTGATATTTTTCATTGTCATGTGTTGCATATTGCAACAACTCACATTGGCAAATTGCAACACTGAAACAATTAAAAACAAAAAAACCTTTTATATCAACAAATTAAAATTTGGCATTAAAAATGTAATGTAATTTAAAAAGTTAAATAAAGGGAGAACAGCTATGAGACATAACATCTTACTTTGGTTTTTAGTATTGCTTTATACAAGCCCTACCGTTAAAGCGATAGAAGTCGTTGATGTAGAGTTACAGCTACTTATAGATATATCAGGTAGCGTCAACTCAAGTGAATATCAATTACAAATGGATGGCTACAAAGCAGCATTTGAAAGTAGCAATGTTCAAAATGCCATAATAAATGGTACAAATGGTAAAATAGCTGTGCAACTAATTATGTGGTCAGGTGCTGCTCAGCAAGAAGTTATGATTGATTGGACCCTAGTTGACTCGCCTGTAGCATCTAATGCATTTGCATCGACAATTGACACCCTAGCGAGACCTTTTTCCGGCATGACAGCAATAGGTGAAGCAATAAACTATGGCTATAGTCAGTTTGAAGCAAATGGTTTTCAAGGTCTTTCACAAGTGATCGATGTATCAGGTGATGGCACTAATAATAGTGGTATGAATCCTGAGGATGCTAGAGATGAAGCAATAAATGCCGGCGTAACTAAAATTAATGGCATTGTTATCACGTCAAATCAAAGAGTGATTGATGAGTATGAATATAACGTTGTTGCTGGCAATAATGCTTTTCTTTTAGCCCCTGCAACATTTGAAGATTTTCAATCTGCAATTGAAGTTAAAATCGCTTCTGAAATACAAGGAGTAGCGCCTCCAGGTAATGTAGTCGTTAGTATTCCAGAGCCAAATTCAATTGTTTTATTTTTAACTGCACTTAGTTTTGTTATCTGTAGAAAACATAAAAGTCATAAGGAGCTATTATGAAAACATTAATGCTATTGCTAAGTTTATCACTGATTCATTTTTCAGCTTATACCATGGAGGTTGATTACAATTTAGAGTTTGGTATTGTCTTGCAAAATGAATATGGCACACCTGTTGGTTTTAAAGAGACAACTTATGTACCGATTAATAAATCAGGTAAAAACTCACTCTATGGATTGATCATATCGAAAGATAGCCAAGAAAATTTTACCGTGGGCTCTGTACACATATTACCTAAAAACCCATCAAACACCGAAAAAATAATGGGTAAAACAATGGTCATAAATGGCAAAGGTGCAGTATTTATGAAAACCCAAAAAGATGATATGCCAGGTAATTATGCAATGGAGTTATATATCAACGGAGTGCTTTATAAAACGATAGAATACCAGTTACTTACTGAAATATAGTTTTTAGATAAGGTTTTTCTATTATAACGAGTCGATAGAGCAACTTAGTTGTAATAATCAAGATTATTATTTAGGCTTTAGCAATCAAAATAATAATCTTGATTTATAAAACAAGTGTATTATAAATAAAAAGCAGTCAGGTACTAAAATGACTAATACAAAACCAATAGTATTTAAAAGCTCTCACGTTAACAGTTCAGATAATATCAATCCTAACCTTTGCCCTTTATGTCATGAAAGTAATGACTGTGGCAATGTAATGACTTGTACCTCAAGCCAAGACTGTTGGTGCAATGATCCCGCAATACAATTTTCTAAAGCATTATTAAATAAAGTTCCCGCGGGTACTAAAGGCAAAACATGCATATGTAAAGCCTGTGCTTTAAAACATCAATAATTTACCACAACCTAAACAAACAGAAATTGAGTTAAGTCGTTATTTCATGCCTGCGCCCTATTCTTTTCCATCTAAAGTAGGATGTTTTATTAAATTAAAATTAAATATAGTTAAAGGGTACTCAGGAAAAGTAATGAATGCCGAAAACCAATATTAATAACTAGCGAGGAATGAACTATGTGGATTAAGCCTAATTTTGAAGAAATGCGTTTAGGATTTGAAGTAACACTATACATCAGTAACCGTTAATTCAATATCATCACTAAAAAGCAAAACTCAGATTAAATTACCTCAGTGAAAGTTCAACTTAAATACTGAGGTAATTATACCAATCACACTTATAAAGTGTTCTTTTAAATGGTCTTAATTATCACCCGTTAATTACTGACTTCCCTTTTGTCTTGATCTCGAGGCACATATGAAAATTTTAGTTCTAGGCTCGGCTGCAGGTGGTGGGTTTCCTCAATGGAATTGTCACTGTGCTAATTGTAAAGGCTTGCGTGACGGTACAATTAAAGCAACAGCGCGTACTCAATCATCTATTGCTGTTAGCCCAAATGGTAAAGACTGGGTATTAATTAATGCTTCCCCTGATATTCGTCAACAAATAAATCAATCCCCACAGCTTTGGCCAGAAGAAGGTAGTCGTGGTACTAATATTCGTGCAGCAATATTATCTGATAGCCAAATCGATCATACTACTGGGCTGATAACTTTGCGTGAAGGGCTACCACTTGACGTATATTGTAGTGATGTTGTTTATGAAGACTTAACAAGCGCCTATCCATTATTTCCTATGTTAAAGCATTGGCATGGCGGTCTTAATTTTACTCAAATTGATACCGAAAAACGCCCTCCGTTTAGCGTCAATGGTGTTGATGGCATTGAATTTGTTCCTGTTATTATTGAATCAAATGCTCCTCCTTATTCACGCTATCGCGATAAAGTAGTCGATGGCAATAATATCGGTTTAAAAATTATCGATAAAAGCACAGGTAAGTACTTATTTTATTTACCGGGTATCGTTGAAAGCACGCCAGAAGTTGAAAGTATATTAGCAGAAGCTAGCTGTGTACTCATTGACGGAACATTGTGGCTTGATGATGAGATGATTGCTCAAGGTGTTGGTACTAAATTAGGCTCTGAAATGGGGCATATGCCAGTTAATGGCGACTATGGCACTGTGGCACTATTAAATAAATTTAACATAGACCGCAAAATTCTAATCCATATAAACAACACTAACCCCATTTTAAATGAAGAATCTTCCGAGCATCAGTTTGTTTTAGACAATGGTGTAGAAATTGCCACCGATGGCATGGAAATAACGATTTAACCTCACTTATAGGATCCATTTTATGCAAGCTTGGACCAGAGAACAATTTGAACAAAAGTTAAGAGACAAAGGCCAACTTTACCATATTCATCACCCTTTCCATATTGCTATGCATAAAGGTGAATGTAGCAAAGAAGAAATCAGAGGCTGGGTTGCAAACCGCTTTTATTATCAAGTGAATATTCCAATTAAAGATGCCGCAATTATGGCTAATTGTCGCGATATGGAAACTAGACGCTTATGGATCCAACGTATTCTTGATCACGACGGTAATGCAGGTGAAGAAACCTTAGGTGGCATAGAAGCATGGTTACGTTTAGGTGAAGCTGTTGGTTTAGATAGACAAGATTTACTAGATGAAAAGTTTGTACTGCCCGGTGTTCGTTTTGCCGTAGATGCCTATGTAAATTTTGCTAGAAAAGCTAACTGGCAACAAGCAGCTTGCTCATCTTTAACTGAAATGTTTGCGCCTGAAATTCATCAAAGCCGTTTAGACAGCTGGCCGCAAAACTATCAATGGATAAAGCCAGAAGGATTAAGTTATTTCCAAATGCGTTTATCGCAAGCTCGTCGTGATGTAAATCATGGATTGCAAATAACACTCGATCACTTCACTAGCCGAGAAGCACAAGAAGAAGCGTTAAATATTCTCCAATTTAAACTGGATATTTTGTGGAGCATGTTAGACTCAATGACATTAGCTTATCAACAAGATAGAGCGCCTTACCAAGCTATACTTGGTCAAGAGGCGGTTAACAATCCTATTTATCACAAAGGACTATTTAAGTGAATACACCAATAGTAACACCTGAAATGACACCATCACTTAATGCCATGTTTCGCTTTCAATGGGAAAAAGCACAAAACTGCTTTGTATTATTATTTCCAGAGGGTATGGTAAAACTTAACGGTGGTGCTGGCGAAATTATGCAGCTTATTGACGGGCAAACAAACATACAACAAATTACAGCGGCGCTACATGCTAAGTTTCCTGATGCTGGCGACTTATCTGACGATGTAAATGAATTTGTCACCACTGCAATTGAAAAAAAATGGCTTAATCATGACTAATCAAACGGTAACAGATATATCAGCACAAGACAGTGATGCACTTGTTGGCCCACCACTATGGCTGCTTGCAGAATTAACTTATGATTGTCCGTTACACTGCCCTTACTGTTCAAACCCTACAGACTTAAGCGACACAAAAAATGAATTAACCACAGAGCAGTGGTTTAAAGTATTTAGCGAAGCTAGAGACATGGGGGCTGTACAACTTGGTTTCTCTGGTGGTGAGCCTTTACTGCGTAAAGATCTTGAAGAATTAGTAAAACATGCCAGAGGATTAGGCTTTTATACCAACTTAATTACCTCAGGCATAGGCTTAACAGAAAAGCGTATTACCAAGCTAAAAGAAGCAGGTTTAGACCATATTCAAATCAGTTTTCAAGGTGCTGATCCAGAGCTAAACGATGCCATAGCAGGTCGTGGTAATGCTTACCAACAAAAGTTTAATATGGCGAAATCTGTCAAAGCACAAGGCTACCCTATGGTGCTTAACTTTGTGCTTTCAAAACAAAACCTTGAACAAATTGAAGATATTATGCGACTTAGTTGTGAGCTTGAAGCTGATTACGTTGAGCTAGCAACTGCACAATATTACGGATGGGCTTATCAAAATCGTGACCATTTACTTCCCTCAAGAGAACAATTAGTTGAAGCTGAGGCTATTGTTAATAAGTTTAGGGATGAACAAGATGGTAAAGGCCCACATTTTATTTTTGTTACACCTGACTACTTTGAAACGCGTCCAAAAGCTTGTATGAATGGTTGGGGAACAACCTTCTTAACCATTACACCTGATGGCTCAGCTTTACCTTGTCATAGTGCAAAAATGTTACCACTAACCTTCCCTAATGTGAAAGATAAGTCGATTAATGACATTTGGCAGCAAGACTTTTCTTTTGAATACTTTCGTGGTGATGACTGGATGCCACAACCCTGTAAAGGTTGTGATGAAAAGGAAAAAGATTTTGGTGGTTGTCGTTGTCAGGCATTTATGATGACAGGTGATATGCATAAAACAGATCCCGTGTGTAGTAAATCAGAAGACCATCATTTAATTCAACAGGCAATTGATAGTGCAAATAATCCGTCAAAACCTATAGTGCCTCGTGTTAACCAAAAAGCAATGAAGCATGCTAAAGACACTGAGTTAAACATCACCCGAATTAAAATATAACCTTGGCTTCACTATTGATTGAAAATATTTATCGCCATAAAAATGGTTTGAAACATATAAACATAATCGATAGTGATGGCTTTAGCGCTCTTTTTGTAGTGAATACACCTGTATTTGACAATAGCGGTGTTGCTCATGCGGTTGAACACATGGTTTTTCGACGCAGCGAAGCTTTTCCTGAAGTAGAAACGTTATTTCAAATAACATCACTAACTGAAGCAAAAATTAATGCTTCAACATTTGCCAACACCACTTACTTTCATTGTCAAAGTCATTGCCCTGAAACCTTTTTACTAGCAATAAATTATTTACTTAACGGCTTATTTAAGCCTACCTTTGATGGCGAAGATTTACGTAATGAAGTACATAATGGTAATGACAGCGGGGTTATTTTTCGAGAGCTACTAGGAATAGAACAGGCAAATACGAAGAATGAAAAAAGCCATAAAGAAGGTAATAAACAGAACGACTTTTGCTATGGAGGCATGAGTGCAACGATAGGAACATTAACACTCAGTGACTTAACAAACTTCCATAAGCAATATTATCAAGCAAATAATATAACTCTGGTTACTGCAAATGCTGATGTTGAAAGAATTGCAAACTTGATATCATTTATTCCTCAACAAAGTGCACAATATAAGCAAGAAAGAATACTGCTGAATGATGCAAATACATCCTCTCAAGCCTTTGAAGATAAAGAGCAACATCAAAAAAAATATTCTTCATCAATTAAAAAGCTTATTGAAACTTACCAGCTATGGTTACAAGATCCTTATTACCAAGAAATAGATGACTACCAAGAAATAGATGACCACCAAGAAATAGATGACCACCAAGAAATTGAAGAGTCTACAGAGATTAACAATTTAATCCCCCCATTAGTGAACTTATCAAACCTATTCACTGCACGGGCTACTGTAAATAAGCTGGTTAATAACAAGATAAAAAACCTTGTAAAGAAAGCACCGCTGCCTGGTTTATTTACCAATTTATATCAGCAAGCCAAAAGTGAGCTTATTACAAGTGAGGCAAAAGGTTTACTTTGTTTTAGCGCTGTACATGACCAATCTAATGCCGTGTGGTTAACTAAAATTAATAATGCTGATAAAGCCTTAGCAAATATCACAAGTTATATCATTAGTGGCTACCCTGCATTTTTGGCTCGACGCTGCCAAGGACATTGCTATGCTACCCAAGCTTTAACCATAGACGACTCAAATGACTCAACACACCTTGTGATTTTCAGTGCTTTTGATATAAACCCAACTAAACACTTACAAGAAACACCTCAATGCTTACTCTCTTTAAGCCAAGATTATCGCTTTATTCGTAACAGCTTACCGCTGGCTAAAAACAAATATTCCCACACGCATTTTCTAGCTGATAATCAGCTAGAAAATATTACAGACACTGATATATCTAACTACTTAAAAACGATCGCCAGCGGTTCCCATCCTAAAGTATGAGTTTTTTTATGCCAAGGGAGCATGGTTTTACTTGCCAATAAGCCCCTATTATATCCATAGACAAACACTGTTTAATTAATGACGCAATAAAAAAATAAGCCCACCAAAAAGGATCAAATTCTGGCGGGTAAATATATGAGGTGAATTATGATCTATGCAAATCCGGGAAGCGAAAATTCAGTTATTACATTTAAATCAAAATATCAAAATTTTATTGGCGGTCAATGGGTTGCTCCGGTAAAAGGAAATTACTTTGGTAATTCAACACCAGTTACTGGTGAAGTATTTTGTGAAATTCCACGTTCAAGTGCCGAAGATATTGATTTAGCACTTGATGCTGCACATGCAGCAAAAGCAGCTTGGGGAAAAACCTCAGTACAAGAACGTTCAAATATTTTATTACAAATTGCCGACCGCATCGAAGCTAACCTTGAAGTATTAGCCGTTGCTGAAACATGGGATAATGGTAAGCCTATCCGTGAAACACTTAATGCTGATATTCCACTTTGTGTCGATCATTTCCGTTACTATGCTGGTTGTATCCGTGCTCAAGAAGGTTCTTTATCTCAAATAGATGATGATACTGTTGCGTATCACTTCCATGAGCCTATTGGTGTTGTTGGCCAAATCATTCCTTGGAACTTCCCAATGCTGATGGCAGCTTGGAAATTAGCTCCTGCACTTGCTACAGGTAACTGTATTGTTCTTAAACCTGCAGAACAAACACCTGCAAGTATTCTAGTCTTTATGGAATTAATTGCTGATTTACTTCCTGCTGGCGTTTTAAACATTGTTAACGGCTACGGTAAAGAAGCCGGTGAAGCATTAGCAACAAGCACACGTATAGGTAAAATTGCATTTACTGGTTCAACACCTGTAGGTCAACACATATTAAAATGTGCTGCTGAAAACCTTATCCCCTCTACAGTTGAACTTGGCGGTAAATCACCAAATGTTTTCTTTAGTGACATCATGAATCAAGAAGATGATTACATTGAAAAGTGTGCTGAAGGTTTTGCTTTAGGTTTCTTTAACCAAGGTGAAGTATGTACCTGTCCTTCTCGTGCTCTTGTACAAGAAGATATCTTTGATGCATTCATGGAAAAAGTACTTGAGAAAACTAAGAACATCGTTCGAGGTAATCCACTTGATGTAACAACTATGGTTGGTGCACAAGCTTCTAAAGAACAATACGAAAAAATCCAAGGTTACTTACAAATAGGTAAAGATGAAGGTGCTGTTGTACTTTCTGGTGGTAGCCATGAATCATTAGAAGGTTCATTAGAAACAGGTTATTACATCCAACCAACTATTCTAAAAGGCAATAACTCAATGCGAGTATTCCAAGAAGAAATATTTGGTCCGGTAATCTCTGTTACTACCTTTAAAGATGCTGAAGAAGCACTGCAAATAGCTAACGATACTGCTTTTGGTTTAGGTGCTGGTGTTTGGACACGTGATGCAAACCTTGCTCACCGTATGGGTCGTGGTATTGAATCAGGTCGTGTATGGACTAACTGTTACCATTTATATCCTGCACATGCTGCATTTGGTGGTTATAAGAAGTCAGGTATTGGTCGTGAAACACATAAAATGATGATGGATCATTACCAACAGACTAAAAACTTATTAGTGAGCTATAGCACTAGCCCATTAGGTTTCTTCTAGATAGTAAGTATAAATAGCCCTTCCCATTCCCTGAAGGGCTTAAATTAAATGTTTTGGAGTCTAATATATGAATCTAGTTTACTTATTAAGACTCCATTTTTTACTCCTTTCCCTACTGTTATTTACCTCTTTACAAACCGCCATCGCTTTTGATGATGCAAACTCATTCAAAAATAGTGATGTCACCGCAATTCCTGCAGAAATAACTGCTATTTTTCCTAGTGCTACACGTATCGGCAATGTTGATCCTGAATTAGCAATAACCCCTGTTTATCAACTAAGTCAATTACTTGGTTATGTTTTCCAGTCTGACGATTTTACCGACTTTATTGGTTTTTCTGGTCAAACAATTAATATTCTAATTGGCATCGACACTAAAGGCGTCTTTGCTGGCTTTAAAGTGCTTAAACATCACGAACCCATTTTTTTACATGGTCTTGGCGAACAACCTATGTTCGACTTTATTGACCAATATAAGGGGCACTCTATAAAAGAGCGTTACATTATTGGCGCTCAAAATGACAACACCCCTGGCATGACTAATTTTGATGGCATTACCAGAGCAACAGTTTCTGTAATGGTGATAAATGACACCATTATCGCTTCTGCTTTAAAAGTTGCTAGAGCTAAATTAGAAGGCTTTGCCGCAGCGTCAACCGTTAGAATTGACACCAATTTTTTTCAAAAACTTAATTTTGAGCAGCTAGTAGAACAAGGCCACATATCACACTGGCAAATAAGTAAAAAACAAAGTTTACAGTTAGCTAGCGAAGAATCTAATGAATTAGTCAATGCCATTGAAGATTTAGTACAAGAAGCGGAAGATAATGGCATTGAAGGCGATTTTATTAACTTATATTTTGCTTTTGTGAATATTCCAATTATCGGTAAGAACCTTCTAGGAGAAGCTGAATACCAACGATTATTAGAAAGCTTAAAACCTGGTGAACACGCACTAATGGTGTTTAATCAAGGTAGTTATTCTTATGTTAGCGAAGATTTTATCCCACAAACTGTTCCTACCCGTTTAAGTATTGTTCAAGGAGAATTTCCGGTAGATATAAAAGATATAGATTTTTATAGTTACTATGATCCTTCGTTTGATATTGATATTCCAGCATTTGACCAACAAAATATATTTCGCATAAAGTCTCAATCTGGCTTTGAAATAAGTCAAACTTTCGGTATTTCATTGGCGGTCAACTACAGTCAGTCATTTTTAAGCACACAACAATACCAATTTAGCTCAGATACTGTTTTGCCAGAAAAATTATTTTATACACCAAAAGTCATCGTAGAAAAAAAACTGCCTTTATGGTTAAGAATTTGGCTAGACCGTAGTATTGAAATCACAATACTTGCAGCATATCTTATTGCTTTATCTATTCTTTTTGTTAAACAAAAGCAATTTGCACGTCATGCTAACGCGGTTCAGAGAACTCGCCTAGCAATGTTGATTTTTACCATTGGTTATATCGGTTATTACACGCAAGGGCAGCTTTCCGTTGTAAATATTTATACCTTACTACTGTCATTAGTTAATGGCTTTAGAATTGAAGTATTCCTTTTAGATCCAATTATATTCATCTTGTGGGTATTCGTATTTATTAGTTTATTTATTTTCGGTCGAGGTTTGTTTTGTGGTTGGTTATGCCCTTTCGGTGCGCTACAAGAAATAATGGGATTACTGGCCAAAAAACTGAATATAAGGCAAATCAAAATTTCACCAAAACATCACAAATATGCTCAAAAAATTAAATATCTAATTTTGTTCGGCTTAGTTGGTGTATCATTTTACTCTCTTACATTAGCTGAACAACTTGCCGAAATAGAGCCTTTTAAAACCAGCATCACCTTAAATTTCATTCGTTATTGGCCCTTTGTTTTATATGCTGTTATTTTATTATTATTAAGTTTAAAAATTCATAAATTCTATTGTCGCTACCTTTGCCCGTTAGGCGCAGGATTAGCCATACTTGGTCGCTTTCCACTATTAAAATGGTTAAGAAGACGAAAAGAGTGTGGTAGCCCTTGCCAATTGTGCCGTAATAAAAAATGTGACATTGATGCGATTAATCAAGATGGCTCTATTGATTATGGTGAATGTGTTCAATGTTTAGAGTGCTTAGTTACCATTGAAAGCCCTAAATTATGCGTAGTAAATAAATACAGTAAACGTTCTATTAAAATAAAAAATGTCGCGTGAATGTATTGCTAATGTTAGCTGAGTCCTACCTATTAAAGTAGAGCAGCGAGATATCACTAGACCTTAGTCTACATCAGCTAAAATAAACTGATGTTGATATAAGGCATTTGTTAGCATTAACATTCAAAATGATATCCCTATTAGGCAGAGTTATGACAAATATAAAAACAATAGTCGCTGTTAGTAAATCAATTGAGCCTTCAAAAGCCAGTAAAGAAATAAAAGAACAATTGAACCACCCTGATATTGATTTTGTTCTGTTTTATTGTTCAACCGTTTATCAGTTAGACGAATTAGCAACAGCAATGACCCAATCTTTTAAAGGCGTTGAGGTTGTTGGCTGTACTACGGCGGGTGAATTTACCCGTGAAGGCTGTGAACGACAGTCCATTATAGCAATAGGCTTTTCGAGTAAGTACTTTTCTATTAGCGCTAAGCCAGTAGAGTCAATGGATAATTTTGATATTGTTGATGCTCAAAATACTATGAATGAGCTGATTGAACAGTGCCGCTCAAGAGAATTAGCCCCAATACAAGGCAATAGTTTTTTACTCACATTACTTGATGGTCTATCTACAAAAGAAGAGCAATTTTTACAAACACTAAACTCTGCTACTTACGGTATTCCACATTTTGGAGGCTCAGCTGGCGATGATGTCAATTTAGCTAATACCCATGTTTTCTATCAAAATAAATTCCACCAACAGGCTGCTATCGTCATTTTGATTAACACCCAATGTGCTTTTGAGGTATTCAATTGCAACCATATAAAATGCCCGATAGAGAAATTAGTGGTCACCGCAGCAGATGTTGAAAATAGAACCGTTTATGAACTCAACGCAATGCCTGCAGCAATAGAGTATGCTCAATTATTAAATATAGACATCAACGACTTAAGCCCTGAAATATTTTCACTACACCCCCTTGCTGTTAAGGTGGGTGGTCAATACTATATTCGCTCAATACAAAAAGTGAATATGGACGATTTAAGTTTAACTTTTTATTGTGCCGTTGATGTAGGTATTGTATTAACTGCAGTTGAAATGGATGACATTTTTAACTCATTAAATAATAAATTAGAAGATATTACTGAGCGCTATGGACAGTCAAACCTTGTGCTTGGCTGTTGTTGTTTTCTACGTCGTATTGAAATTGAACAAAAAAACTTAGGTGAGCAAGCAAAAGCTTTATATCAAAAATACAATATGGCAGGCTTTAATAGCTACGGTGAACATATTAATGGTATTAATTTGAACCAGACTTTTGCAGGTGTGTTTATTGCTGATAATGAGGTTGATGCCGATGAATGATATAAATGAAGAGAGTTCATTAGCAGAGCAAGTTGAGCAACTCAAAAAGCAAAATACTGTTTTAAAAAAAATTAACCACGCTTTAATGGAGCGAGTAGAAAATCATGGTAATCATTTTGCGCCCTATGATGCATTTGAAAGCTCAGTATATTTAGCTGAACAAGTAAGAGAAAAAACACAAGAATTAAAAAATACCCTTGCCAAATTAGAGCGTAGCAATCGCGCGTTAACACAAGCAAATGACAAAGCTAACCTATTTCAGCAACGTTTTATTGATGCAATTGAAAGTATCTCAGAGGCTTTTGTTTTACTGGATAGTGATGGCAGAATCATTCTTCAAAACAGTACTTTTTCTTCCTTTTGGGAAGGCTTAGGTTTACCTACTGACGTTGGTGTGAACTTAAATGATTTAAAAGACAGAGCAAAGAATCTAGGTATTATTCGTCACGTTCATCCTGGCGATGCCTATAATATTAAGCCTATTTATAAACTATCAAATGGACGATGGTTTCAATTAAATGAACGTCGCACTATGGAAGGCGGTTGGGTAATGCTTTATAGCGACATCACCGCATTGAAAAATGCTGAGAATGTTAGATATGAACAAGGTATGGCTAAAAAGTCATTCTTACTACAAAGCTTAGTTGATAATATTTCTCAAGGTGTGGTGTTAATTAGTAGTCAACAACAAATAGAAGTGTGGAATAATCGTTTTGCCCAGATTAGTCAGCTCTCGCCTATATTATTAAAAGAAAAGCCCTACTTTTCTAATATCAGTAACTTAACTGAGCTAGACCTTGCACCCAAAAAAGAGCACGCTTACTACGTTCAAACCTTATCCAATGGTACTGTGGTCGAAATAAGAGATCATCATTTACAAAATGGTAAGTTAATAAAAACCTATACCGATATTACTGAACGACATCGTTACGCAGAGTCACTGAAAAAAAGTGAACGCTGGTTACGTTTAATTACCGATAATGTACCCGCAATGATTGCCTATGTCGGCTCTGATCTAAAGTTTCAATTTACTAACCAAGTTTACATGGATTGGTATGGTCATTCTGAATCTAAAATTTATGGTTTAGAAGATCTCAAAGCAAAAACTAATATTGATTTTAATAAACTAAAGCCATACGTAGATAAAGCACTTTCTGGTGAGAGTGTTAGTTTTGAGACAGAAGAGCAAAGTTTAACGGGTGAAATATCCTACCTATTAAAATCTTATGTTCCTAATATTGATGCTGAAGGTCAAGTCCTTGGATTTTTTGTACTCATTAGAGACATTACTGAACGAAGAAAAAATGCATTAGCCTTACAAAAAGCGCATGATTTATTAGAAATTAGAGTACATGAACGTACTTCTCAACTACAAACAGAAATACAAGGACATCAACAGGCACAAAATGATTTAGTGAAAGCAATTAAAGAAGCTGATCAGGCAAATATGTCTAAAACAAAGTTTCTTGCTGCAGTTAGCCATGATTTATTACAGCCCCTAAATGCTGCCCAGCTATTTAATAGCTCATTATCAGAGCAAGTTCAAGATACTGCACTAGCGCCTATTGTTAATTCTGTAGACGCTTCTCTTAGTGATCTAGAAAACTTAATTTGTACCTTAGTTGATATTTCTAAGCTTGATGCGGGTGTTGTTCGAGCTGATAAATCCTCTTTTAAACTGGCTGATTTACTGGATAACTTGGCAAATGAATATCAACAACAAGCAAGCCAATATGATGTCAAATTACACTACGTGACAACCGATATAGTCGTACATAGCGATAGCGTTTTATTAGCGCGCGTATTACGTAATTTTCTTTCTAACGCCTTTAGATATACCGACAATGGCAAAGTTTTATTTGGTTGTAGAAGGCATGGAAACTTTGTTTCTATTGAAGTTTGGGATAATGGTGTTGGTATAGCTGAAGAAAAAATCAATGAAATTTTTCAAGAGTTTAAACGACTTCAGTCATCTAAAATATCTTTTAGAAATGGTTTAGGTCTAGGCTTAGCTATTGTAGATAAAATAGCCAAAGTACTCGACCATTCAATAAAAGTGAACTCCATTCAAGGCAAAGGCTCTATGTTTGCCATTCAAGTACCCGTAGGAACAATTGACAAAGTATCTACACAAAACTCCCTGCCCTCACAAATATTACAAAACACTATTCTAGCCCAGCGCACTATTTGGGTTATCGATAATGATGCCAACATATGTGACGGTATGGCTCGCTTACTTGGTGGTTGGGACTGTATTGTAATAACTGCGCTTAGCCTTGAAGATTTAGAACAGCAAGTTGATGTCTCTCAAGATCACGCTGATATTTTAATTGTCGATTACCATTTAGATAATGACGAAACAGGTCTAACAGCGGCTAACCTTATCAATACCAAAAGAGATCTAGCCATACCAACTTTAATGATTACGGCAAACTACAGTAAATCACTAAAAAATGAAGTTGAAAACACCGGTATTTTACTGCTAAACAAACCTGTTAAACCAATGAAACTAAAAACCACTATGTTACATTTGTTAAGATAGGTTTTAGCAAATAAATGCTAGTTTTTGCTAATAAAATTAGTTGCAAACACCTCCTACCTTAGTAGGAGGTGTTTGCAACAAAGTAACACTAACAGTATGTTTTCAAAAGATTTTAATTTAACCCTATTCACTTGGTGAATTTTTCTTCATATACCATTACTCAATTATTCGCGTTACATTATGACTAAGTTTACAACTAAGGAATAATAATGAACCGTATTACTTTATTATTAAGTACGCTATGCGCCTTACCAGCATTAGCTGATGACATTGAAAAAATCAGTGTTATTGGTCAAACACCGTTATCAAGTAACTTTTCTACAGATGAAAATATTATTGGTAGTGCGCAGTATGTTAGCGTTGAGGATATCACTCGAGCACAAGCAATATCACTTGCTGATCATATGAGAAATCAACTAGTCAGTGTGCATATCAATGATGTTCAAAACAACCCTTTTCAACCTGATGTGCAATATCGTGGGTTTACTGCGTCACCATTACTAGGTTTACCTCAAGGTATTTCTGTTTATTTAAATGGCGTTCGATTTAACGAACCTTTTGGTGATACTGTTAACTGGGATCTGATTCCTTTAGCTGCACTTGATAGCGTTGCTTTGTATTCAGGCTCTAACCCAGCTTTTGGTCAAAACACCTTAGGTGGTGCTTTATCCCTGAAAACAAAAAATGGTTTTAATTATACTAAAAACGAAATTGATGTGAATTTTGGTAGCTTTGGACAAAAACAATACACTATTCAGTCTGGCGGTAACAAGGGGAATTGGGGCTATTACTTTCTTGCTAACAGCTATAAAGAAGATGGCTGGCGTGACTTCTCTCAAAGTGAATTAAAACAAGCGCTAGCTTCGCTTAGTTATCAAGATGATACTCACTTTGTAGAATTATTACTTGCTGCTAATGATAATGAGATGACTGGTAATGGCGCAGCGCCAGAAGAGCTAATAGCAATTGAAGGTAGAGAAGCGGTTTATACTCACCCTGATAGAACAAACACTGACTATAAACTCGTTAGTATTGCGAGCGACTCGATAATTAATAGTAACTTATCGTTACAAGCAAATGCTTATTACCGTCAAAATAAAATTAATTCTTTAAATGGTGATGATAGCGATTATGAAGAATGTGATTTTGGTGCAGGCGTAACCTTATGTGAAGAAGATGAAGAAGACGATTCACTAGAAAGGGTTGAGTTTGTTGGTTATGACGAAGATGCATTATTTAGTGAAATCTCAACCATTGATCCAGATGAAGTTGATGGCACATTAAATGATGGCGCTACTGACAATACAAGCTACGGTTTTGCCACGCAACTTGTTCATTTATCAAGCTTTGATAACTATGATCAAGAAATGATTTTTGGTTTGGGCATGGATAAAGCTGACATCAGTTTTAACAGTAATACGCAGTTCGGTATTCTACATAACGATTCAGCGCTAGATGATCGTTCAGTATCACCAACAGGGGTTTTTGATAGCGAATCCCAAGTACGCTTAGATGTAACCACAGAGCAACAATTTGTATTTGCTTCATATTCAATGGCTTTTGAATACGGTCTTACGCTAAATATTGCTGGTCGTTACAATAACAGCCATATTATTATGAACGATCTGATTGATGACGGTGAAGGCTCATTAGATGGTAATCATAAATTTAATCGTTTTAACCCAGCCGTTGGTTTAGATTATAAAATTAATGATGAATTTAGCGCTAAACTAAGTTATAGCGAATCATCACGTGTGCCAAGCCCTGCTGAATTAAGTTGTGCTGATGAAGACGACCCATGTAAATTACCTAATGGCTTTGTTGCTGATCCACCGCTTGAGCAAGTGGTAGCCAAAACAGTTGAGGCGTCATTACTATACAATACTGATTCTGTATCAGCCATTGCAACTGTATTTACAACTAAAACGGTTGATGACATTATTTTTCAACAAGCCGGATCTACCTCTTCTGAAGGTTACTTTGTCAATATTGATAAAGTACAGCGTCAAGGGGTTGAGTTAGCCTACACTGTTGCCTTTAACGATGTAACCATTGGTACTAGCTACAATTACTTAAAAGCAACATTTGAGTCTCCTTTTGTTTCTTTTAGCCCAGTAAACCCTTTAGGCGCAAATCGTCAAGTGACACCGGGAGATGTGATTCCTGGTCAACCTCAACACCAAGTTAAACTTCATGCTGATTGGCAAATAACGCAAGACATGAGCATTGGTACTGAGTTCTTATATGCCTCTGACTCGTACTATCGTGGCGATGAAGCGAATGAAAATAAGAAGATATCATCTTATTCGTTAGTTAATGCTTATTTTGCTTACCAGATAAATGATAATTTCAGATTAACAGCCAAAATAGATAATGTATTTGATCATGAATATGAAACATTTGGTACTTATGGCGAAGCAGATGAAGTATTAGAAGATTTTTATCCTGATGTAGAATCTGAGTATTTCGTTGGCCCTGCAAGACCAAGATCTTTTTCTGTAGGAATTAACTATACGTTTTAGCAATAAAAAGATATTTGCTCTACTGGAGCAAATATCTTTCCCATCATTTATTAGGTGTATTTTATAGTGCGTATCTTTATTTTTCTTTTCATTATATGTTCTAACAGTATTATCGCTAATGCTGCACCCGCTAAAAACTTAGCTGATGTTCGTGTAGGTGTTCTAAAATACGGCACAGTTAATTGGGAAATAGAGGTAATAAAGCATTATCAATTAGACAAAAAATATAATTTCAACTTACAAATAACACCGCTTAGTAATAAAAATGCCTCGGCAGTAGCACTACAAAGTAACGCTGTTGATATTATTTTAGGTGATTGGCTGTGGGTAAACCGCCAACGCTTTAACGGTAAAAATTATACCTTATTTCCCACATCTATTGCCTCAGGCGGCTTATATATCGAGGAGAAATCTGACATCAAATCAGTACAAGATCTCAAGCAAACTAAAATAGGTATTGCCGGAGGCTCTGTGGACAAGAACTGGTTGTTATTACAAGCGTATACGAAAAAAATTCATCAGATAGAAATTAAAAAAAATGCAGAGTTAGTTTTTGCAACACCTCCTTTATTAAATCGTTTAATGTTACAAGGCAATGTTGATTCAGCGATAAATTTTTGGCATTACAATGCAAGATTAAGTGCCAATGGATATCAGCTATTAATTAGTGTTCCTCAGATGTTGTCTGAACTCGGCATTTCTGGTCAAGTTCCTTTATTAGGCTGGATTTTCGATCGTCAATGGGCAACTGAGCAAAATGAAGCATTAACGGCTTTTCTACAAGCCTCAAAAGAAGCAAAACAACGATTACTGCTATGTGATGAAGAATGGCAACGTATCCGTCATTTAACAAAAGCCGACAACGATGACGTTTTTATCGCATTAAAAAATGAGTATAGAAATAGATTACTTAAAAAATTTAGCACCGAAGAACTAAATGCGAGTCAGCAAGTTTTTACTATTTTAGCTAAGCAAGGAGGACGTGATCTTGTTGGGAAAGCAACCACGTTAGCTGAAAAAACATTTTGGAAAAGTCAAAATAACCATCCTATTAAAAGTAAATCTACAAAAAACCCTTCAAACCGCCATGCGATATGCTCGCCTTAATAGGACAATAAATTATTAAGACGTTATCTAATAAACAAGCACCACAAAATAAGCTATTAGGTTGTTTAAACGCGGCATTAATGTCACCAATATACGGCAGAGTCATAATATTATTTATTTTAGCGAGTATATGGCAACTTGTAGCGTGGCTTGTAAATAGCTCTGATTTTCCTTCTCTTTTAACCGTTATGGAAAGCTTTCATTATCATTTTTTTCAAGGTGATATGCTTGTTAACCTTACTGTCACCCTTAAACGTGTGCTACTTAGTTTCATTATTGCCATGATATTAGGCGTTATCATTGGTATTTTAATGGGGACAAGTAAGCGATTAAATCAATTGTCTGACACCTTATTAATCATAGTCCTTAATGTTCCTGCTCTTGTTACCATTTTACTTTGCTATATCTGGTTTGGCTTGGTTGAATCAGCGGCGATATTGGCTGTTGTCATTAACAAAGTGCCAACAGTTGTTGTGATGATTAGAGAAGGCGCTCGTGTAGTTGATGAAGATTTACTCGATGTTGCTAAGGTCTATAAGTTATCAATAACTAAAACATTTTTTAAGGTGTTTTTACCTCAGTTATATCCTTACATCATGGCCTCAGCACGTGCAGGTTTATCGCTAATTTGGAAAATTGTTTTAGTGGTTGAATTATTAGGACGAAGTGATGGTGTTGGTTTTGCTTTAAACACATTATTTCAGTTTTTTGATATTGCCGGTATTCTTGCCTATACCTTTGCGTTTATTTCCATTGTATTGGCCATAGAAAATTTACTCTTTAGACCCTTAGATAAATTAATAGCTAGAGGAAGTCATCATGATCGCACTTGATATTGCCATTAATGACAAGCAATACGACAATAGCTCTTCTGTGGTATTAAAAGATATAAAATTTACCGTAAAACCCGGAGAATTCGTTGCCATTATAGGCCCATCTGGCTCAGGAAAGACGACCTTATTAAATATGCTTTCGGGTCTTGAAGAGGCCACAACACAAAAAATATTATGTAATGCGCAACCTATTGAAGATTGCAAAGAACTTCAACTAGGATATATATTTCAACAACCACGGTTAATGCCTTGGTTAACAGTTCAAGAAAATATACAGCTAGTATTACCTACAATTCAGCAAACCAAAATCAGTCACCTGTTAGCGCAAGTCGGTTTAAAAGGTAAAGAAAACTATTATCCAAAACAGCTATCCGGCGGTATGCAAAAACGCGTTGCTATTGCCAGAGCATTTGCCGTTAATCCTGAATTAATTTTACTTGATGAACCCTTCAATTCTCTTGATGCGCCAACCGCAGCTAAGTTACGACTGCTACTCGTTGAGCTATGCAAGAGCTGTAATAGTACCGTCATTTTGGTTACTCATGATTTAAGTGAAGCAATTTATCTCGCTGATCGCATAATATTTATGAGTGACTCGCCTTCTTCTATTGTTCATCAAGTGAACGTAGAACTACCTAAACCAAGAAAAGAATCTGGTTGCAATGAGCTAGCCTGGCAAACAAAACTTCTGCAACAACACCCTGATATTCTGTCAGGTATTCTAAAAACTACAGAGTAATTTATCTCATCCTTTTTTTATTTTCTCCTACTTAAGCATTAGGCAATTGGCGTAGGACTAAGTGATGTTTTATTTCAACAGCATTACCAATACTGCTTTGTCATCAAGTTTTTTATCATTAATGACATTACAACAAAACCGATAAAAACCATTACACATAAAGGAAATAAAACATGACTACAAAATTTAAATTAGCTGCAGTTGCTCTTGCCTGCACCACAGCATTTAATGCTAGCGCCGCTGTTGAATTGTATAATAACAATGAAGGTATGACTTTTACTGCTGATGGTCTAATCAATATATTTTACTCTAGCAGTGATACTGACATGACTGATGCAGCTGGCGTAGAAACAAACAGCAAACAAGCACGTGTAAGAACTGGCTTTTTACCAAGCTACATTGGTTTAAACTCTTCTAACCAAGTAGGTGACTATAAAGTAGCTACGCGTTCTTCATTTTGGGTTACCCTTAGTGATACAGATGCTAATCGCGGTGCAACAGCTGCAGGTACGCAAACAGGAATAGATATTCGTCAATTTTATGCAACAGTAAGTGGCGATTTTGGTGAAGTATTATTAGGTAAAGATTTTGGCCTATTTAATCGCTCTAATATTTTTGGTGATGAACTATTACTTGGTTATGGTCAAACATCTAACACTGTCGGTTTAGTTGATGGCGGTAACGTATCTTTTGGTAACATTGCTACAGGTTATACCTACGCATTTCCAAAAGCACAAATTACTTATAGAACACCTGATATGAGCGGCTTTAAATTAGCCGTTGGTATTATGGATCCGAATAAAGTATCTGCAGATTCAGATGAAGATATGCCGCGTTTCGAAGCAGAACTAACCTACGACACTACCTTTGATGGTGGTTCAGTAAAAGGTTGGGTAAACGGTATGTCACAATCAAGCGAAGTAGCTGGTGCTGACCAAGATCAATCTGGTGTTGGCTACGGTGTTAACGTTAAGTTCTCAGGCGTATCACTAACCGCTTCTGGTTTTAGCGCTGAAGGTGTAGGTCATGTTGCAGGTTTAGATCAATTTGTTACCGCTGATACAACCGAAACCGATGGTTACTTAGTGCAAGCATCTTACACTATGGGTGATAACCGCTTTGTAGTTTCTTACGGTCAATCTACAGTAGATGATAGTGCAGTAGAGACTGAAAGTAGTAACACCAACATTTCTTATTTCAGAACAGTTATTCCTGGAGTTACTCTTGTAGCTGAATTGAATAAAACTGAAATAGATAATAATGATGCTTCAGATATGACAGCAGAAGAGAATAACGTTTTCTCAATTGGTGCTGTTGTAACTTTCTAAGTTCATAGTTGATGAAAGGAGTGAAGAGTTTACTTTTCACTCCTTTTTTATTGCACTAAAACTAATTATTAAATATAAAAAGTTATAATTGTATATTTTATGACTTAAAGATGAGATTCTTACAACTAAGGGATGATTAAATACTTAAATTCAGTCTGCTAGAGTATAACGGTGGATTCATTTCAATAGGCAATACCATGTATAAAATTTTAGTCGCTGATGATCATCCTTTGTTTAGGGATGCCGTAATAAACATTATTTCACAAACATTTCCAGAGTCCGAAATTTTTGAATCACAAGATATTGAATCAACTTTTGAGATTATAAAATGCACTTCTGATATTGATCTTATTTTACTCGATCTAAACATGCCAGGAATGTCTGGTCTTACAGGTTTACTTGATCTGCGTAATCAACATCCAACCACTCCTGTTGTTATTATTTCGGCTGAAACAGAAAAACAAGTAATTCTACAAACAATTGCTTATGGCGCTGTTGGTTTTATTGCAAAATCCTCGGCAAAAGACACGATTGGTGAAGCACTTAAAAGTATATTTGAAGGCAATGTTTATTTGCCTGCTGATATCATTCGCACGCAAGCAACCGTTAATACAGTAAAAGAATTTGAAGTGTCACCTGAGAAAATGTTTTTATTAACACGTAGAGAGTTAATGGTGTTACAGCATTTAACAAAAGGCGAAGCAAATAAGCAGATAGCATTTAACTTAAATATTTCTGAAACAACCGTAAAATCTCATGTTTCTTCTATTCTTAAAAAGCTCGGTGCATCCAACCGCGTTAAAGTGGTTGTAGGCTGTAGCGATATTGACTTCAACCAATACCTAAAACGTTAAAGTTACACGAAAAGTAATCGTAGATTAAATCTCTATCTAAGCACTTCTTTCTATAAAAAGCGAAACTGAGCTAGTTGTTAGCAGTCTCGCTTACTTTCCTTACTTTCCTTACTTAAATATAAAAATAGTATTAACCATACCGTGATAAGTATCAATAGCACTTTTTCAGATAAATCTTTGTCTGCAATAAAATATGAAGAAACGAGCATAACTAAAGCAAAAAATAACGAAATCAAAATGTTTGCCAATCTAGCTTTTTTACAGTTCATCTAATGTTACCTTAAGTTCATATGATTAAATTTAAATACCTATTTAAGAGGAATAATTATTAGCTATACCGTTCACCCATCTTAAATCTCTTTGAACTTTTAGATTTGTCAGTACCGCAAAGTTTATTAAACTTTTGTTAATATCACATGATTTCAAATTTTTAGACACTACAAATATTATTTTTATTCTATCTAAATGAGTGAAGCAATTTCCTTTAACCGTCACTGGAAGGCTTAATTAAAGGTTTTATTAATACTAGTCTTTTTCTCTTTATAAAATTTAAATTATTCAGGTAATCTACAACCAAAACTTGAGAAAATCGTTTACAACTACAAAAGGTAAGTAAAATAACCTAGATAGATAATACTCAAACAAACGCATTAACTTTTCAGCCCCTATTAATTAACCATTAACTTCTTTTCTACGATTCTGTATAATCGCGCGCATTAATCATTGCCCAATTGGCACTGCTCAGGAATAACTTATGCTAACAGCTAATAATATCACTCAACAGTTTGGCGCTAAGCCACTGTTTGAAAACATTTCACAAAAATTTGGTGGCGGTAATCGTTACGGTTTAATTGGCGCTAATGGTTGTGGTAAATCAACCTTCATGAAAATCTTAGGCGGCGATTTAGACCAAACTTCAGGTAATGTTAGTTTAGATACTGGTGAGCGCTTAGGTAAGTTACGTCAAGATCAATTTGCTTTTGAAGCATACAGTGTCATTGATACGGTTATTATGGGTCACACCGAATTATGGGCGGTAAAAGAAGAACGTGATCGTATTTATGCTTTGCCTGAAATGAGTGAAGCTGATGGCATGAAAGTGGGCGATTTAGAATCTGAATATGCTGAAATGGACGGTTATTCTGCAGAAAGTCGCGCGGGTGAATTATTAATGGGCGTTGGTATTCCTGTTGAGCAACACTACGGCTTAATGAGCGAGATTGCTCCAGGTTTTAAATTACGTATTCTATTAGCCCAAGCGTTATTTTCAGATCCTGATATTTTATTATTGGATGAGCCAACCAACAACTTGGATATTCATACTATTCAATGGTTAGAAGACACCTTAAATGAACGTGATTCAACCATGATTATCATCTCGCATGATAGACACTTCTTAAACAGTGTTTGTACCCACATGGCTGATTTAGATTATGGTGAACTACGTGTATACCCAGGTAATTACGATGAGTACATGCTAGCTGCAACACAAGCAAGAGCACGTTTATTAGCTGATAATGCGAAGAAAAAAGCGCAAATAGGCGAATTACAAGCCTTCGTTGCACGTTTTTCTGCCAATGCATCAAAAGCAAAACAAGCGACCTCTCGTGCTAAACGAATTGATAAAATACAACTAGACGAAGTAAAAGCTTCTAGTCGTAGTAATCCATTTATTCGCTTTGAACAAGAGAAGAAACTATTTCGTAACGCACTTGTTATTGAAAGCTTAAATAAAAGCTTTGAAGACGCTCATATCTTGAAAGATGTTTCTGCATTAATTGAGGTTGGTGAACGTATTGCTATCATTGGTGAGAACGGTATTGGTAAAACAACTTTCTTACGTTCACTGATGAATGACGTTGGTTATGAAGCCAGTTCTGGCGAAATAACTTGGTCTGAGAATGTAAGCATTGGTTACTATGCTCAGGATCATGAATACGAGTTTGAAACCGATATGACACTATTTGAATGGATGAGCCAATGGCGTCAACCAACAGATGATGAACAAGCGGTTCGTGGTTATTTAGGCCGTTTACTTTTCTCTGCTGATGATATTAAAAAATCAATTCATGTTCTCTCTGGTGGTGAAAAAGGCCGTATGTTATTTGGCAAGCTAATGATGCAAAAACCAAATATTTTAGTGCTTGATGAACCAACTAACCATATGGATATGGAGTCAATTGAATCATTAAATATGGCACTTGAAACTTACGAAGGTACTTTATTATTTGTAAGTCATGACCGAGAGTTTGTTTCTACCATTGCAACACGTATTATCGAATTAACTCAAGAAGGTTATAATGATTTTGCTGGAACTTACGATGAATATTTAGCTAGTCAGGCTTAATACTCAAAGTTACTTCCTTTAAAAACTCAAGATACAAGGTATAAAATTCTTCTGTCTTGAGTTCTGTTTTTCTCTTCAAGCCCTTTAATACACTATGTATTCCCCTAATACCTAAGGATTTATATGTTAAGTTACCGTCACGCTTTTCATGCTGGAAATTTTGCCGATGTACTAAAACATAGTGTGTTATCACTTGTTTTAGATTATATGACCCGCAAGGAAAAAGGGTTTTGCTACATAGACAGTCATTCAGGTGCTGGAATGTATCAATTAGCTGATGAATACGCACAAAAAACAGGTGAATATAAAGATGGTATTGAAAAAATAATTAATGATGATACTGCACCTGAATCACTGGATTGTTATTTATCACTCATCAAAAGTTTAAATCTCAATAGTGAACTTGAAGTTTATCCAGGTTCTCCGGGGATTGCTAAAGCTTTTGTTCGTCGCCAAGACAGTAGCCATTTATTTGAACTACATCCAACAGATATTCAACACCTAGAAGACTTTTGTCAACGTTGGCGTAAAGTGTTTATTAAGCAATCTGATGGCTATCAAGGTGTATTAGGATTATTACCACCACCAAGCCGTCGTGGTGTTGTATTAATAGACCCTCCTTACGAACTTAAAGAAGATTACCAAAAAGCTGTTAATACAATAGTTAAAGCATATAGCAAGTTTGCAACGGGAACTTACATCCTATGGTACCCTGTTGTTAAGCGTGAACTTGTTACACAAATGAGTGATACCTTCTGTAAGAGTGCTGTCAAAAATGTATTACAAGCTGAGTTTTGCTTAAAAAGTGATACTGATGAATACGGCATGACAGGTACTGGACTCTTTATCGTTAACCCTCCATGGCAATTAGCTCAACAGCTTGAAGATATATTACCTTACATGAAAACTAAATTAGGTAATATTGAAAGTCATTATACACTTACACAAATAGTTACAGAGTAGATTAAATGTTTTACTCTCATTGTTAAGGTAAATTATTTAGCTTCAGTTATAAAACAATATTCATTGTCAGATACAAGAAAACTCGACAAAGCTATTCTTACCTTTACTTTTTGCTTTATAAAGAGCCATATCAGCTTGATGATATAGCTCGTTGCAAGAGCTCTCATCATCTTTAAAAGAAAAGGTAATTCCTGCCGAAATTGTTACAAGGTTTGAAGGAGGGTTATTTTCGTGCTTTATATCTAGCAATTCAATTATTGTGATGATTGATTGAATCCATTGCTTACCTTCTTCGAGGGTGTCAACGCTATTTATTAGTGCAAACTCTTCACCTCCAATACGGTATGAAAATTCAGTGGTTCTTTTACTTTTTTGACTAATAACTTCTCCAATAGACTTTAAGACTTTATCACCTGCAGGATGTCCGTACGTATCATTGTACAGTTTAAAGTTATCAACATCACAAATAGCCAAAAGTAATATTCTTCCTTCTCGCTTATTCCGGTTAAGCTCTCGATTTAACGTTTTATTGAATGTTCTTCGATTATGCAAACCAGTCAGCGTATCTATCACAACTAAGTTGTGTAAGTATTTATCAGAAAAACTTAAATAATGAATTAAAAACAACCAAATAATAATAAAAAAAAGAATAAAACTAATAAGTAATACCGATAAATAAAAAGCATTATTTATCGTTTTATCTTTTATATTAGTTTCGTACTCATGTATAAGCTCAATACCACTGTTAATTGATTGCATATATTCTTGTTTCAACAATCCATATTCTTCATTATGCAATAATGCTAAGGCACGTGCTTTTTCACCTTGTTTGAGTAATTCAAATGATTTTTCTTCCATTTTTAATAACTTATCATTGACTACGCTAGTTTTTTTGATTAATTCTCTGATTTCAGGCTTACCTGACATCGCACTTAAGAGCGCATTATCAAGTAAAATCACATGCTTTTGATATCTGTTTATCCACCTTCTTTCTTCTGTTAAAAGATATGCTAACGCAGACATAGAAAGAACTTCATCGTGATAAACAATTTCATCTGACAATACTTTTAATAAATAGAGCCTATCATTTGAATTTTGATAAAGGGTTGAGTAATGAAGCCTAAATATACTTATGGCCAATATAATAATAATAATGGTACTTAATATAAAAAATATGGAGGTTTTAAATCTTTTCGTCATTGTTATCATTTTGTGCAGAAGAAAAAATCTATTAAAATTAACTATAGACCAGCAAATCAAAAGCATCTTCATTTTTGTGTAAAAGACTTATAGAGCGATAGCATTGCTATTATTCTCTCCTGACACTTTTCATCGTGCTTAAATACTATTTTTATCGTGCTTTCAATAATACCCTTACTATTTATAAAGCTTTTTAAGTACTAAAGTAGAACTATTAAATAATTAATACTTGGGTATAGTTATAACTACAAAATTAAACACACCAGATGGAAGTTTTAACGTGAAAGCCCTTATATTATGTTTAACATTATTACTTATTCCCTTACCTTCTTTAGCCAATATTGGCGTTATGGTCGCAGGCGGAAATTTAAGTGCAGGTTATCTAAAAACCACAGCCAGTCGGCACGGTTTATTTTGGACATTTGATCATAAATGGTTTGATGAAAAAGAAACTTATTTAACATGGCAACTAGAGTTAGCTTCATCTCATTGGAACAATGAGTATTTCCCTGACATACATGCTATTTCTCTTACACCTATATTTCACTATGTCTGGGAGCACGATAGCTTTACTATTTTTGCTGGTGGTGGCGTTGGTGCAACAAAGCTGAGTGCTGATAGGTTAAGCAGTCGAAAGTTAGGATCTGAATGGTTGTTTGAAGATAAGTTTGTATTAGGTACTCAGTTTTTAGATCACCATCGACTATCTGTTAGTTTTAATCACTACTCTAACGCAAATTTAGCCTCTGAAAATGATGGTCTAAGCATTTGGTATATTAACTACAGTTACCTTTGGTAGAATGATCCCCATTAATGCTCTTGCCAATTTTACAAGAACTTAATGAAAATGCAGTATCTATTTATTAATTCGAGACAGTCATACGAGTTGTCTCAAGTTAATTTGCTTTCATAAGATAATGCTAGTTTTATTTACAATAATTAACCGCTAATAGCTATACATGAACCGCTAATCAAATAGCAATTCATAAATAATCTCTTTTTTCATTGCTCCGCCAAAATCCGATGTCATCCCTACTTTATGAGTAGATAGTCCACATGCTTTTGCTGCTGAAAATATTGTAGCCTTTGAACTATGGTTATCCGCAGAGATCGTAGTAGTGATAGCACGAACATTTTTATGTTTGGCTGAATTAATGAGTGATGCAACGAGATTTTTTCCTATCCCCTTACCTTGCTGTGTTTTATCTACCGCTATTTGCCATAATAAAACACCATCATCTATGCTTCTTCCAAAAATATAGCCGACAACTCGATTACCTACCAGCGCTATAAAAAACAGCTCACGGTCAAAGTGCGATGCCTGCCATAAAGTGTAATCAGTGTGGTGATCAATGTCGTTAGAAGACTTCATCAAGCTTAAGGTTTGTTGTGCAAATGCTTCTTTAAAAGGGATTATTTGAATATGACACATATAGGTTTTTTGAATTTAGGATAATGGCGAGCGAATACTATAACAATCTTATAACAAACATGTACTAGTAATAAAATGCTGATATTAATAGTACATGCCATAAGATTGCATTATCTAAGTTAATTTCTATCTGCAATTCGTTTTTTCTTAAAATCAGAATTAGTTTTCCATTTAGGCCAATCATCATTCATTGCTAATTCACTCACAATATCAATAATCAAAGATATATCCTGCTCTACTCCCCCTAAAGGCCAAAGAGGCGAATAGTCATCTTCTTCTTTGTGATATTTATGAGTAATATAATCAGGATCGGTATCGCCAAGGCTCATAAACAGTAAGCTAGGGACACCTTGTTTCGCGAGTGAAAAATGATCAGAGCGGAAAAACAAACCATTTTGAGGTCTAGGATCAAGTTTAACGTTGCGTTGTTGCTTAGCTGCAGATAGAACCAAATAATCTTCCATTTCTGACATGTTTTTGCCATATTGCAATATATAATCAACCCCTTCTAAAGCATTCATTCCATCAATATTCAATAGAGCGACCATTTGCTTTGTTGGAATAACGTCTCCTCGTGCAAATAATTCAGAGCCTATTAAACCTGTTTCTTCAGCAGTAAAGTTAACGAATAAAATTGAACGTTCAAAAGGCTTTATTTTATGTTGCTCTGATAGCATACGTGCAATTTCTATAGTGGCTGCAGTTCCAGTGGCATTATCAATAGCACCATTATAAATTTTAGGTCCCGTTGGTGTTTGCTTCGTACCAAAATGATCCCAGTGAGCACTAACTATTATATATTCATCTGCTTTAGTGCTGCCTTCAAGAAGAGCAACTACATTGTTTGACTCTGCATTTTCTATAGCGCTTTTTAAGCTTAAATTAGCCTGTAAATTTAATGGTATAGCTTTAAAACTTGGCAATAACGCTTGTTGCTTTAATGCAGAATAATCAAGACCTACTGACGACAGTATTTTTTGCGTTGCGTTATAGTGTAACCACCCCATAATAGGTAATTTACTACGATTTCTATGCTCATCAACTAAGGTATATTTACTACCCGTATTTGAACTTTCAACCACACTCCAAGGGTAAGCCGCTGGTGCCGTTTCATGAATAATCAAAACAGCCTTCGCTCCTTGTCTTGCTGCTTCTTCATATTTATAAGTCCAACGTCCATAGTAAGTCATAGCATTGCCAGTAAATAGCTCTTCATCTTGAGTGGCAAAGCCTGGATCATTAACTAAAACAACGACTGTTTTATCTTTTACATCAATACCTTGATAATCATTCCATTGATATTCAGGAGCATTAATCCCATAGCCAACAAATACTAAATCTGAGTTAGCTAAATTAATTTCTTCATTAATTAGTTCGGTACGGGCAGTAAAGTCTTTACCCGCTGTAAATTCAAAATCGCCAATCTTTAAAACCATTGAAAGTTCTGGCGTTAGTTTTGCCATTGGTACTGCTTGAAAAAAGCTTCCTTTTACTCCACCACTCCTGTCTCTTATACACATCTGACGCTGCCGACGAAGAGGATAGTGTAGATC
>OJGT01000056.1_pt1 | contig 32882 bp, 27 predicted proteins | sample 1595031 | NCBI WGS metagenome assembly OJGT01 (sample SAMN05416857, study PRJEB24817) | seawater metagenome | isolation source: Sea water | place: Canada:Atlantic | collected 2013-11 | reverse complement strand
TACGAGATTCCTCTACGTCTCGTGGGCTCGGAGATGTGTATAAGAGACAGCTCTTTAATAGTGTAAAAGCTGATAGTTAACGCTAACGTAATTAACAAAGAGCTTATAATAATATTCAATAACATAGCTTGAGAGGCTGCGTTTTCTTTCTCATCAACCAATGTCAGAATTTCATTACTTAAATAGTTTTCAGTTTTTTTCAGCTGCCCAATACGTCCCGTTGATTGAGCAAACCAGTATTCTGCATCAGTACTAAAATCACTTTGATTATTAATCGCGATGGCTCTTAAATTTAAAACCTCTTTAACCGCTGCATGATTTAGTTGCTGTTCAAAATATTCTTTACCTTTATCATCAGAGAACTGATTAAAGTTATCAAAGTAGGTATTTTGTTCACTGACTAATCTAATAAATTTTGCATACATGCCTTGGCCAAATTTATCTTTTGCAAAGGTATTACTTAACACTGCACGCTCAATGCCTGCACGCTCTTTACCTTGTAAAAAGTTGTAATAAGCAATTGTTATTTTGGTTATTAAGGCATCTGAACTGATACCCGCATTCAACGCAGCTACACTTAATAATTGTTTATTCAACTGCGTGTAATACGCTAACGCCTTACCCAACGAAATTGATTGCGAATCTACCTGTTGACGAATTGATTTTAAGTTTTGTAAAGATTGATTAATCGTGCCATTAAGTTGCTTTATTTGCTCCAACTCAAAATTACTTTTACTCCAAAAGTTTTCTTGATTCGTCCTTTTTTGGTTTGTGTTTTGTCTTTGAGTTTGTAGCTTATTAGCAAATTTAGTACCTTTAGACCCTAAAAACCCCGCAGTCATACCACGCTCTTTTTGTAGCTCATGCACTAGTTCGCTATAAACTACTGATAATTCAGTTAAAGGCGCGATAGTAGACATTTCATTTTTAATAGCAATACTATTAAAAACAGAGTTAATACTTAACCATAGAAAGCCTAACATCGGTAAAGTAAGCAAACTGAATATTTTCTTTCTAAATGATAGGTTAGTAAAATTCATAAACATCCTTTCAAAAATTTTATAAATGACTTCGCGCTTTAAAGTATAGTAGCAAAAACATAATCAACCACTATTTGACTTTACTATGAAAGATAAGTACTTATCAATAGAACAAAAAACACGCTTAGTTGAAAAAATTCAACACTACTTACTTACAGAATTAGATTGTGATGCTGGTCAATTTGAGACTGAATTCTTTTTAGATTTTTTAACAACTGAGTTAAAAGGGCATTATTACAATCAAGGCCTCTATGATGCACAAACTATTTTGTCCAATAAGATTGACGACATTAATGAGGCAATCAGTGAACTAGAGCAAGACATATAGACTACTTATTTCTATAAAGCTAATGAATGATTTCTAAAGAAGTGATAAAAGAATTTACTGATTTTAAAAAGACCGACTTAAATTTAAGACAAAAAAAACCGATAGAATGACTATCGGTCGATTAGCTATGAGGAAAGCTAGAATATTAAATTATTACAACAAGCGTTCACATAAAGGGAACAAAAAGAATTGTAGAGCATATACTCTAAGAGTGCAAGCATAAAATATATTTAAATAATATATTGCTACTTTTTTAAGCTGATATTGCATTAAATAACTTCAAATATCCTGTAAGAACTATAGACATGTCATTTTTATGAACTCTTTTTATTACTCTGCAGTATTTAGCATACGAATAACTGCTTTAAATCAACAAAAGTCTATCGTGTATTTGTTGATTTACTTCACATACAGTAAACTATCAAGAATTAACAAAATCAGTGAAATACAAATGTCAGCATCAGAACAAAACCAATCAACAGATACGCAAGAATCATTATCAGATAACACTACTCATTTTGGCTATAAAACCATTGATAAAGAAGACAAAGTTTCTATGGTAGCAGGGGTTTTTCATTCTGTAGCCAAACAGTATGATGTAATGAATGATTTAATGTCGTTTGGTGTTCATCGATTATGGAAGCGCTTTACCATTGATGCCAGTGGTGTTCGTCCCGGTAATAAAGTACTTGACCTTGCCGGTGGCACTGGTGATTTAACTGCAAAATTTTCTCAGTTAGTTGGCAAAGAAGGTAAAGTAATATTAGCTGATATTAACAGTTCAATGCTTAATGTGGGCCGCGATAAATTACGCGATAAAGGTTTAGTGCAAAATATTGAATACGTACAAGCGAATGCCCAGTACTTACCTTTTGAAGATAACACTTTTGATATTGTTACTATTGCTTTTGGTTTACGTAATGTAACTGACAAAGATATGGCACTACGTTCAATATATCGTGTATTAAAACCAGGTGGGCGCTTATTGGTACTTGAGTTCTCAAAGCCTGAGCATGAAGTCCTCAATAAAGCATACGATTTTTACTCATTTAATATTTTACCTAAAATGGGTGAGTTAGTTGCCAAAGATGGTGACAGCTATCAGTATTTAGCTGAATCAATTCGTATGCACCCCGATCAAGAAACATTAAAAGTAATGATGGATAATGCCGGCTTCGAACAAACCAGCTATAAAAATTTAACAGGTGGTGTGGTTGCATTACATAAAGGTTATAAGTTTTAATTATTATGGCCGCTGTACTATCAAATATAATGATTTCACAATTACTCACATCAACATTAGAAGTAGTGATTAATAAAGCATTAGCGTTAAGTTCATCTACTGCATCACTAGAAAAATTAATAGATAAAACATTAACGCTTGAATTAGCAGAGATAACTTTTCCTCTGAGCTTCAGCGTTTGTAACAGTAGTAAAAAAATATCAATTGTAGTGACTTCATTAACCGAACGCTCTGATTGCACTATAAAAACAAGTATCAGCACCTTACAAGAGTTAAAAGCAGAACAACAAATCACTGAGCTGATCAAACAAGACAAACTCGATTTAACTGGCGATACAAAAATAGCCCAACAATTTGCTAATGTAGCCGAAAATTTAGATATTGATTGGCAAAGTGAATTAGCCAATCATATTGGCGATGTACCTACACATAAGTTAATACAGTTAAGTAAACGCGTTGCTCAAAAAGCGCAATTTGCCACTCAGCAGATTAAAGCAGATGCCAGCGAATATATAGTGCACGAAAAACGTTTAGTGGTTACACATAGTCAAATTGAACACTTCAATCAGCAAGTTTCAAACGTTGATCAGCAAGTCAATGAACTTGAACAACGTATCTCAAAACTAATTGACCTACAAGCCAACCTTTAATTAATAGCAAGGATCTTCAATAACGTGAGTAGCATTCGACTATACCGCATTGTTAAAACATTTTTACACTATGGCTTAGATGAAATAGTGCCAGCAAAAATGTTGCCTTGGTATGTAAAACTTCTTCGCCACCTTTTGTTTTGGATAAAAAACGAACATAAAGATAAAGAAGTAGCTCTGCGCTTTAGGTTAGCAATTGAGTCACTTGGCCCCGTATTTATTAAATTTGGCCAAATGCTTTCTACTCGTCGTGATTTATTACCGCCCGACTTTGCTGATGAACTCGCCTTTTTACAAGATCAAGTTACCCCTTTTGAAGGTAAACTAGCTAAGCAACTAATCATTGATGCCATAGGCGTTAAAGCGTTCGAGCAGCACTTTATTGATTTTGACATAGAGCCGTTAGCCTCAGCTTCTATCGCACAAGTTCACACTGCGATACTAAAAGAAGATGACACTGAAAAACAGGTCGTTATTAAAATATTACGTCCTAATATTAGTGAAACAATATTGGCTGACTTAAGGGTAATGTCTCGCTTTGCTGGTATTGTTGCTCGCTGGTTACCTGATGGAAAACGCTTAAGACCTAAAGAAGTTGTTGCCGAATACCGTAAAACTATTTTAGATGAATTAAACCTTAACCGTGAAGCAGCTAATGCTATTCAATTAAAGCGTAATTTTGAGCAAGGTAGTGAGTATGACAAAGTACTTTATGTACCTGAAATTTACAGTGAATACAGTTCTAAAAAAGTACTCGTTATGGAACGTATTTACGGCATAGGCGTTGCTGAGGTTGAAACTTTAGAACAACTTGGCGTGGATATGAAGTTATTAGCTGAACGTGGTGTAGAAGTATTTTTCACACAAGTATTCCGCGATAGTTTTTTTCACGCTGATATGCACCCAGGTAATGTTTTTGTTGACGCAACAAACCCAGCAGATCCTACATGGATTGCCATTGATTGTGGAATTGTAGGTACGTTAAACAGAGAAGATAAACGTTACTTAGCTGAAAACTTTGTTGCTTTTTTCAATCGAGATTACCGTAAAGTAGCACAATTACATGTTGATTCAGGATGGGTTCCTGCTACTACCAGTGTAGATGAATTTGAATTTGCTATTCGCACAGTGTGTGAGCCTATCTTCAATAAACCTCTTTCTGAAATTTCATTTGGACAAGTTTTAGTAAATCTATTTAACACCGCCCGCCGCTTTAATATGGAAGTACAACCACAGTTAGTACTACTACAAAAAACCTTACTTTATATTGAAGGCTTAGGGCGTCAACTCTACCCACAGTTAGACTTATGGCAAACCGCTAAACCCTTCTTAGAGAACTGGGTTAAAGAGCAAATGGGTGTTAAAGCCGTATTCAGTAAAGTTAAAGATAACCTACCTTTTTGGAATGAAAAATTACCTGAAATTCCAGATCTCATTTATGAATATTTAAAAGTTGGTAAGGAAAATCAGCAACAACAAACCCTCTTAATGCAAAAGTTATTGCTACAGCAATCTCAGCAAAACAGAAATACCATCGCAAGTATACTGGTAGCAGGCACTGTGATTGCTTTAACGATTGTCTTAGTTGCTTAGCTAACGCTATCTAGTTAGGGTGTATACACACCCTAATATTGAATATAGGAAATAACGAGAAGAGGTACTAAGACTTTTTGTCTTTATTAAACAGTGCCCGTAAATTCGCCATGCCTTGTTTATTCGATTGCTCTTTATGTGCTTGAGTTTTTTTCACTTGTCCTAATTCCCAGTTCAGATCATTTTGGGGTAATTCATGTAAAAAACGACTGGCTTCCGTTCGAGATACTTCGCCAAATTGACGACGTTCTCTAGCGTAAGTGAATATTAACTCACGTTGTGCCCTTGTAATACCTACATAAGCTAAACGACGCTCTTCTTCAACACTGCCTTCATCTATGCTTGTTTGATGTGGTAATAATCCTTCTTCCATGCCAATTAAGAATACATAAGGGAACTCCAAACCTTTTGAAGCATGCAAGGTCATTAATTGCACCTGATCGTTATTATCTTCTTCTTCATTACGCTCCATCATGTCACGTAAAGTTAAACGGGTAACAATTTGCGGTAAGTTCATCGGCTCTTCATCATCAGAACCCTCTAGCATTTGTGTCACCCAGCTAAAGAGTTCTGTGACATTTTTCATACGCATTTCTGCTGCTTTCGCGCTAGGCGATGTATCGTAAAGAAAATCTTCATAGTTAATTTCACGAATCATCGAACGCAGTACTGCTGCAGTGTCACCTCGCTCCGTTTGATCTGCAACATCAACTAACCATTGCGTAAATGCCTGTAGCTTCATTAAGCCACGGCCCGTCAGTGTTTGTTCTAGTCCTAATTCAAAACTAGCAGCAAACATACTGATTTTACGCATATTGGCATAATTGCCTAATTTTTCCAGTGTTGCAGGCCCTAACTCTCGCTTAGGTACATTAACAATGCGTAAGAAGGCATTATCATCATCTGGATTAACCAATACACGTAAGTAAGCCATGACATCTTTTATTTCTGAACGTGAGAAGAATGACGTTCCACCACTAATCTTATAAGGAATCCGGTTTGTCATCAGTGCTTTTTCCAATAGACGCGACTGATGATTACCTCGATATAAAATCGCATAGTCTTTATAACTACTGCGGTTCATAAAACGATGCCCAATTAACTCACCAATAATGCGCGAGACTTCATCCTCTTCATTCTTTGTTTGCACTACACGAAGTTCTACACCATAAGCGAGTTCACTAAATAAAGCTTTATCGTAAACGTGAGGATTGTTAGCAATAAGCGTATTGGCACATTTTAAAATACGACCACTTGAGCGGTAGTTCTGCTCTAGTTTTATCAATTTTAATTGTGGAAAATCTTTACCCAGCAACACCAAGTTTTCTGGTTTTGCACCACGCCAAGAATAGATAGACTGATCATCATCACCAACTACCGTTAAACGACCTCGCTCTCCAGTAATTTGTTTAACTAGTTCATACTGACTCGCATTGGTATCTTGATATTCATCGACGAGTAGATAGCGAATTTTTTTTTGCCAGCGTAATCTAACTTCTTCATAATTTCTCATCAACAACGTTGGAATAAGAATAAGGTCATCAAAATCAAGGGCATTATAGGCTTTCATATGCTGATGATAGCGCTGATAAAACTCAGCATATTCATGGGTATCGGCATCTCCTGCCGTTTTAAGTGCAGCATCAGGTAAGAATAAGTCATTCTTCCAATTAGAAATCATACTCTGTAATTTACTCAGTAAATCTTTATCGCCATCAAGTTCATCCATAGTGAGTTCTTTCAATAATGCCATAGAGTCTTGATCGTCAAACAAGGTAAAGCCTGGCTTATACCCTAAAACATTAATTTCTCTTCGAACTATATCTAAGCCTAATGAGTGAAAAGTTGAAACAGTTAAACCTCGAGTCAACTCTTTACCTAGCATTTTGACAATACGCTCTTTCATTTCGCGTGCGGCTTTATTCGTAAAAGTTACGGCGGCAATATTGCGTGCTTTGTAGTCACACTTTTGAATGAGATAAGCAATTTTTTGACAAATAACACCCGTTTTGCCCGAACCAGCACCAGCAAGCACAAGGCAAGGGCCACTAACATATTTAACAGCTTCATTCTGTCCGGGGTTAAGTTTCATTTTAAAGGGTCACTTATACATGTAAATTTGATACTTTCTCTTCTGCTTGAACTTAATAGTTCAATTATAAAAATGAGAGAAATATGGTGAAAGTTTGATAAAAACTTACGGTGGCTGATTTTACCTGTTTTTACTCAAAGACAAAACAGTTACAATGTTTACAAGTAAAATTTCAGGAAACACTCATGTTAAACGCAAAAAAAATTGAAGAAATAGCTAAACAAGTAACCGATGCTCTGCCACCGAGTTTAAAAAACATGGCTAATGATTTTGAAGATAAAACCAAAACGGCATTACAGCATAAGTTATCGCAATTGGATGTAGTGACTCGCGAAGAATTTGATGTTCAAACTCAAGTATTGATTAAAACACGCAGTAAAATAGCAACATTAGAAGCACGTTTAGTCGAACTAGAAGCAAGTCTGGTCGAAAAGTAGTTACTATTGATGCTAAGGTTTGTGCTAATCACTTTTGCACTAGTAGGGTTTATGACAAAAGCTGACAATAAGAATTTCACCTCTGAATCACAGCTTGTTAATCGTTATGCCAATGAAATTGCTGACTTTTGGCAGCAAGGTTACTTTTCTCATTTTAGTGGTGTTAATGATGTTCGCATCAATTACGCCACTTTCATCAATATTGATAAAACTGTACCTGCAAAATGTTTAATTATCTCCTCTGGACGCAGCGAAAGTTACCTTAAATATAAAGAACTGAGCTACGATTTATATAACCACGGTTATAGTGTTTTTTTAATTGATCATCGAGGTCAGGGTTTATCTCAGCGCTTATTAACAGATTCTCATAAGGGTTATGTCGAAGATTTTCAACACTATGTTGATGATCTAGCAACTTTTATTGAAAATACTGTAACCCCTCATTGCCAAGGTAATAAACCTTATATATTAGCTCATTCAATGGGTGGAGCTATTGCAGCTAGGTATATGCAAGACTTCCCAGATAAGATAAAAGCAGCTGTGCTATCTTCTCCCATGTTAGGCTTTAATAGTGGAAATGTTCCTGAGGTTATTGCTAAATCAGTATTAACAATATCAGCTCAATTGAATCAGTGGTTTGATGATCATCCTTGGTATTTCCTTGGTCATAAAGGATTTACTCAACATACATTTAGCGAAAACAAATTAATGCACTCTTCTGTGCGCTATCAGCTATTTACCCAGCTATATCAAAGTACTCCCGAAATTCAGCTAGGCGGAGTATCGGTACAATGGTTGACTACATCCCAGCTAGCGTTAGAGAAAATATTCAATAATATCGATAAAGTTAAAACGCCAACCTTAGTATTACAAGCAGGACAAGATCAGATCATAAAAAACCAAGCACAAGATGATTTTTGTCAGCAATTACATAAGTTACAACCACAATCTTGCCCTCATGGTAAGCCGATTATAGTTGCCAATGCTTATCATGAATTGTTTTTTGAAAGTGATACTTTCCGTGAACAAGCACTGCAAACTGCTATACAATGGTTTGAACAACATTAGAAAGGTTAATAGGTAACATTTTCTAATGTTGTAGAGCTACTTTTGAGGTTTATCTCTAACAGGTACAACTGAGCTTGGATCATGGTGAATAAACACTTCACACGGCGCCAGCGATTGGCAAATTTCATGCTCTATTTCGTCACCAATACTGTGTGCTTGTAATAGCGATAAACTATCATCTAGCTCTAAGTGAAATTGAATAAAACGCTGAGCACCCGATTGTCTAGTACGAAGCTCATGTAAACCTAATGTATGTTCATGGGCTAAGATAATATTCGTTATTTTAGCAACCTCGTCATCATTCAACTCATGATCCATTAATTGATAAACACTTTGATAAATAATTTGTCCTGCACCAAATAACAAATACAATGCAACCGCAATAGTAAATACACCATCAGCTTGTAACCAAAGCCCTTGGCTTAATATAATTGCAGCTAATACTCCCAAATTTAGAAGCAAGTCAGACTGATAATGCAGTGCATCAGCATTAATAACCACTGAGCCTGTTTTTTTGATAACAAAGCGCTGTAAAATAACTAAAGCAAGCGTTAATAACACTGCAATAATTGTCACCCAAATAGCCACTTCACTGTGTACAATAACTTGTGGATTGATTACGCGCTCAACACCATTGAAAATAAGCAAAAGAGCTGAGCCAAGTACAAAGGCTGCCTGAACTAAACCGGCTAAGCTCTCGGCTTTACCATGCCCAAACTTATGCTCCTTATCTGCAGGTGCTAATGCAAAACGCAAAATAACGATGTTCATGACAGAAGCAAATAAATCTAAAATAGAATCTGTAGTAGATGCTAACATTGCACTTGAGTCACTTATTAGCCAAGCATAAAACTTAATCACTACAAGTAATAATGCAACAGATGAAGAACTAATCGCTGCTAGTTTTACCCAATAGGCATAATTAGTATTATGAAGGTCGTCATTTTTTTGTTTTATAATTTTTTTTTCTGACATGAAAATAAGGCTTAAGAGTGAATTAATCGTTATAATAGCAATAATTTCAATTATGACTCAAATTTATCATTATGCTAGATGTTGTGCTTTTTCAACCGCAAATACCGCCAAATACTGGCAATATAATTCGCTTATGTGCTAACTCAGGGTTTCGCTTACATTTAATAGAACCTCTTGGCTTTGATTTAGATGATAAAAAGCTACGTAGAGCAGGTCTTGATTACCATGAATTTGCAGCGATAACTCGTCATAAAGATTTTGATGCCTTTGTTAAACAAGAGCAACCAAAGCGTATTCTTGCAATTACCACTAAAACTAATAACTTTTATGGTGATGTTACTTTCACTCAAGGAGACTATTTATTATTTGGTTCAGAAACCAGTGGTTTACCTGAAGATGTAAGAAGTCAGATACCTGATAAAGATAAAATTCGTATCCCTATGCTTAAAGACAGCCGCAGCATGAATTTATCTAATGCGACTGCTGTAATAGTATATGATGCTTGGCGACAGTTAGGTTTTGTCAATGCCGTATAAGAGCAACCTTCAACAAGCTTAAGATAAAGACTAAAACTCTCAATTCAGAGTTTGTTGAATGTTCACTAGTAAAATTGTCATTATTTATGATTTAGCTTGAAAGTTAACTAGCTCAAGTTCAAAGGAAATGCACTTCGTTGATGAGAGTCAAAGAGTGCTTTTAACGCAGGATTTTGTTAAATAACAGGAAAGATAAAGAAATTATTCTTGTTTTTGATCACGAGAGAGTAAGTCAGCGGCTGCTAATTTAGCTTCTTTACCTTGATAAAGTACTTGATATACCTGCTCAACAATAGGCATTTCAACTTCCATTCGCTGTGCTAGCATATGAACTTCTTTGGTATTACGGTAACCTTCTACCACTTGACCAATATCAGACATTGCTTGTTCAACACAAACACCTTTGCCTAATGCTAAACCAAATCGTCGATTTCGAGATTGATTATCAGTACAAGTGAGCACTAAATCCCCTAAACCAGCCATCCCCATAAAAGTAGCAGGATCAGCCTTTAAGGCAACGCCTAAACGAGTCATTTCAGCTAAACCGCGAGTAATTAAAGCTGTACGAGCATTTGCACCAAAGCCGATACCATCAGCCATACCAGCGCCAATCGCTATAACATTTTTAACCGCACCGCCTAGTTGCACACCAATAAAGTCTTTATTTGGGTAAACTCTAAAACATTTTTCACAGTGTAATAAATCAGAGAGTGTTGTCGCAAAGTCATCATCAGCAGAAGATAAAGAAATTGCAGTAGGGAGACCAGCAGCCATTTCTTTAGCGAACGTTGGACCAGATAACACTGCTAAGGCAATTTTTTCACCTAAGATGCTTCTAGCTACATTTTGTAATAAATCACCAGAAGTAGGATCTAAACCTTTCGTTGCCCAAGCTATTTTAACATTAGGATTAGCAGACTCATCAAGCACGACTTTTATTTTGTTAAGCATGTCGCCAAAGGCATGGCTAGGAACTACAACTAAAATATTATCGCTTGCTTGTATTGCTTGGCGTAAGTCATTGGTTGCATGCAAGCTGTCTGGAAAAGTACAACCGGCTAAATATCTAGTATTTTCACGAGCACTAACCATCTCATTAACCTGGTTAGTATCTCGTCCCCATAAAAGGGTTTTATGACCATTGCGTGCCAAACAAATTGCTAATGCAGTACCATAAGATCCTGCACCTAACACCGTAATTTTGGCAGAAGTGGCCATAAATATTCTCGCTATTTAATGTTTATCTTACAAATCGAACCTATGTTCGACTTACAAACTAGTGAGTTTCTGTGCTTTCTGGAGCGCTAGCTTGAGCCTGAGCTTCTGCATTTCGTTGCTGTACATATGAAGCAAATAAGGCTTCAAAGTTTACAGGTGATAAATTAAATTGTGGGAATGAGCCACGGTTAACCAAGCTAGCAATAGTTTCACGTGCATATGGAAACAACGTTGTTGGGCAGAATGCACCAATTGTATGTGCTAATTGTGGTTCAGGTAAGTTACCAATGGTAAAAATACCCGCTTGCTGTACTTCAGCTAAAAAGGCGGTTTGTCCTTCAACAGTAGCTGTTACTGTTACAGCTAAAACAACTTCAAAAGTATTATCTGCCAATTTGTTAGAGCGTGTATCAATATCTAATTTAATTTCAGGCTTCCAATCTGTTTGAAAAACAGCTGGAGAATTTGGTGTTTCAAAAGACACATCTTTAGTATAAATACGTTGAATAGCAAATTGTGGTTCTGCTTGTTCTTCTTGTGCTACTTCGTTTTGGTTTTCATCACTCATGAGGATTTCCTATCTTTGATATTTGTTTAATCTTTCTCAGCTAATATTTAATTTATTATTCAGCCAATAAAGTATCTAATTTATTATTCATTTCTAATGCGACTAAATCGTCACAGCCACCAATATGAACATCATTAATAAATATTTGTGGCACGGTATAGCTACCGTTGCTGCGAGCAATCATTTTTTCACGTAATGCCGCATCATTGTCAATACCAATTTGCTCAACTGACAACTCGGAAAAGTCTGTTGCTTTCTGCTCTAGCAGCCCTAATGCACGAGTACAAAATGGGCAGTAAGCTTTAGTGTATATTTCAATTTTAGCCATATATAACGTTACCTTTTCGTTACCGGTAAACCAGCACTAGTCCATGCACCCATGCCACCTTTTAATACACTAACACGAGAAAAACCCGACTTATGTAAATCATTGGCAACTTTTACGGCACTAATACCAGCACTACATACAACTATGATGGGATTTGCTTTATGTTTTTCAAGGCTGGTAAAACCATTTTTAGTGATTTTTTCATTCGTTAAACCTACAGCATCAAGAATATGACTCGTATTGAAATCTTTTTCACTACGAATATCAAGCGCAACGCCTTCTTCTCTGTTCATTAAAAAAGTTAAATCTTGCGGGCTAATTTGTTTAATTGGTGACATTTGAATTTTAATCGACATCACAATAATGATAACGACAAGGCCAACCCAAGCAGCAGTTAAAATGCCGTTGTTGCTGAAAAAAGTAATATATTGTTCCATAGATAGTGACTCTTTCGGTAAATAGTAAATCGTAAAATCGCCACATTATACCCAAGTGAGTTGGAATAGCGAGTATATCCCCATGTTAGTTCAAGTATATATACTGCCCTCACTTAGAACTAAAACAGTTGACGTTAAGAAAAAATCCTTAAAATGATATCTAGCTTAACCATAGCCCCCACTGACATTATGGAATTCATATATTCAAGCACAACGAGAATATATAGATATTAGTTGTTCTTACACTATTTCTTGCTTAAATAAACGGTTATAAATGTGTACAATAAGAGCAATTAATCTAATATCTAGCTGATTGAATTTAACTTATTCAGCAAAAATTAAAAGGCATTGTAATCATGGCAAATAGAAAACCAACCGTTTTGGTCATTTTAGATGGCTGGGGCTATCGCGAACAACCAAATTCTAATGCAATTCAAACAGCGAACACTCCAGTATTAGACAAACTCAAAAATGATTATCCCAATATGCTGATTCAAACATCAGGCATGGCGGTAGGCTTGCCAGATGGTCAAATGGGTAATTCTGAAGTTGGCCATGTAAATTTAGGTGCTGGTCGAATTGTTTATCAAGATTTTACCCGTATAACTAAAGCCATTGATGATGGTGAGTTTTCAAATAACCCTGCATTGTGCAGCGCTATAGACAATGCAGCAAACAAGAGTAAAGCGGTACATATTTTTGGCTTACTTTCGCCTGGCGGTGTGCACAGCCATGAAGAACACATTTTTGCCATGATGGAAATGGCTAAAAGCCGTGGTGCTAGTAAAATATATTTACATGCATTTTTAGATGGACGAGATACTCCGCCACGAAGTGCAAAAACCTCTTTAGAAAAAGCACAACAAAAATTCACACAACTTTTTGATGATAATGTCGGTGAAGGACAAGTTGCCTCGATTATTGGTCGTTATTTTGCTATGGATAGAGATCAACGCTGGGATCGTGTTGAAGCAGCATACGACTTACTTGTTTCAGGCATAAGTAAGTATCAATACAATGATGCGGTATCAGCACTAGAAAGTGCCTATGAACGTGATGAAAATGACGAATTTGTTAGCGCTAGTGCCATTCTAGATAAAACAGGTAAGGCAATTGAAGTTAACGACGGTGACGCCTTAGTATTTATGAACTTTAGAGCAGACAGAGCACGTCAGTTTAGTCGCTGTTTCACTGAAAAAGACTTTGCTGGTTTTACTCGTAAAAAAATTCCTGCTATCAGCGATTTTGTCATGTTGACTCAATATGCTGCCGATATTGATGCAAATTGCGCTTTTAAACCTAACGTATTAAATAATGTGATGGGTGAATGGCTTGCTAAACATGATAAAACCCAATTACGAATCTCAGAAACAGAAAAATATGCACATGTAACTTTTTTCTTTAGTGGAGGACAGGAAGATACATTTAGTGGTGAACAACGTATTTTAGTGCCTTCTCCTGACGTTGCCACTTATGATCTACAACCAGAAATGAATTCAACACAACTCACTGACAAATTAGTTGGCGCCATTGAAAGTGGTGAGCATGATTTTATTGTGTGTAATTATCCTAACGGCGATATGGTTGGTCATACAGGAGACTTTAACGCTGCAGTAAAAGCCTGTGAAGCCGTTGATACTTGTATGGGCCGTGTCGTTACTGCCTTACAAAAAGTGGGTGGTGAATGCTTAATTACCGCCGATCATGGTAATGCTGAGCAAATGCTTGATGAACAATCAGGCCAAGCACATACGGCTCATACCTGTGAACCTGTGCCATTAATCTATGTAGGTCGAAATGCTACGCCTGCTGCAACAGGAGCTTTAAGTGATATATCGCCAACGCTTTTACATTTGATGGCAATGGAGCAACCTGAGGAAATGACAGGTTCGGTATTGATGCAACTAGATTAATACGGCACACTGAGAAGAGTTATTAAATAACGATTCAAAATTCAATGGTAAATTCACTTTATAGTGCCATGCAGATGCTTGGTAAATTATTAAGCTGCTTAATTGTTCTAAGCAGCTTAATTTTTGCTGCCCCCAGTACTGCAGCCGAAACGAGTAACCATAAAAAAATAAAACAGCAAAACACCCGCAAACTTAATGATGTTCAACAAGCCATTGCTCAACAAGAATCAACTATATTTACAACCAGTAAAAACCGCAAAATATTAGAGCAACAGCTTAAAAATGATGACATAGCAATTGCAAAAACAGCAAAAGCAATTAATGACACAAATAGCAAACTCAATATTACCAATAAAAAAATAGTCAAACTAAGTAAAGAGAAGCAACAGTTAGTAGCGCAAAAAAATAAACAAGAACGCTTACTCGCTCAACAGTTACGTTCAGCTTATTCAACAGGACAACACGACTATTTAAAACTGGTATTAAACCAAGAGAAAAGTGAAAAAGTTCAACGTAGCATCAGTTATTATCAATATTTAAATAAAGCTCGCTTAAAAGAAATTGATAAATTTCAAGCAACAATCACCCAATTAATGCAAGTAACCACTCAACATCAAGAGCAGGTAACGCAACTACAAACATTAAAAGTAAGCCAACAACAACAACGAAAGCAGCTAAGTAAAAATAAAGATAAACGACATAAAACGTTGAAGTCTCTCAGTGCTGAATTGTTATCAAGTCAACAACAATTAGCAAAATTAAAAGCCGAAGAAGCGAATTTAACCGCAGCTTTACAAAAGCTAACTGCGCTTATTCGTGCTGAAATTGATTTAATAGGGTTAAGTAAATTAAAGCGCAAATTGTCTTGGCCCGTAAAAGGACGTCTTTTACGCAGTTTTGGCAGCTCAAAACAAGGCTACCTTAAGTGGAAAGGTGTATTACTTGGCGCGCCAATAGGTAAGCAAGTCAAAACTATCCATAATGGTACAATTTTGTTTTCAGACTGGTTAAAAGGTTATGGATTATTGATTGTCATTGATCACGGTAACGGCTATATGAGCTTATATGCCCACAATCAAACATTATTGAAATCTGTTGGTGATCGAGTCGAAACTGGCGAGCCTATTGCTTTAGTTGGACAAAGTGGAGGACAAGAGCAAGCTGGTCTATATTTTGAAATACGTCATCAAGGCAAAGCTGTAAACCCTAAGCTTTGGTGTAAATAGGCCTTATTTTAAACCTCTATTTATATAAAATACAAAAACTTAACTTATAAATATAAAATCAACTCCCTCTAAAAATAAGCTAGTGTAAGACGACAGTGGGTAAACTAAATGATATGCTTCGATATTCATCTACAAAATTAAATGATTTCAACCGTGTCGCAATTCTACCTTCTAATAATACTATCGTTTACTTCATTACTATTTACAGTATCTGCGCAAGAAAAAACCGCGCGTATTGCAATTGTAATTGACGATATAGGCTATCGATATTCAGATAAAAATGTATTAACACTTCCCGGCTCTATCACCTATTCAGTTTTGCCCCATACTCCTTATGGTAAAATGCTAGCAACGAAAGCCAACGCTAACCAAAAAGAAGTATTGCTTCATATTCCAATGGAAGCTGAAAATGGTAAAAAGTTAGGTCCTGGTGCGCTAACAAGCAGCATGAATAAAGTAGAAATTCATGCCAGCTTAAGTCAATCTTTAGCTGAAGTGCCTTTTGCCATCGGTATCAATAATCATATGGGCAGCCATTTAACACAACTAGCCGAGCCAATGTATTGGACAATGGGCTTTCTTAAACAACATGGTTTATTATTCTTGGACAGTAAAACGAGTCCGTATTCCAAGGCAAGTATTATTGCCCAAAAATTAGGTGTGCCTGTACAAGGGCGGCATGTTTTCTTGGACAACCAGCTAACCGATAATTATATAAATCAACAATTCCAATTGTTAATTAAGCAGGCTCAAAATCATCATTTTGCAATTGCAATTGCTCACCCACATCCTGAAACCATCAAAGCCTTAATACGCTTAATACCAACATTAGCACAAAATAATATCGAACTTGTCTCCCTATCAGCTTTATATTCTGTAGAAGACGACTATCAAGCTCAAATAGCTAGTAGCGAATAAAGAAGCAGCGCTTTGAGTTATCTCACTACAATTTAATATTATTTTCTTTTAATATTTCATGTAAATATTTGACTGGAATAGCATAAGTAATACCACTAGGGTTACTTATCACTGCTTCTTTAGTTGTTTGTACAAACACTTTATTTATAATTCCGAGAACTTCACCTGTTTTCATATCATACATAGCGCTACCACTATTTCCAGGATATGCAGTTGCATCAAGTTGATAAGCAAAATAAGGATTACGCATTCTTTTTAACATTTTTAAGCTAATTTGCCCGGCTGTTTGCGCAGGGGTAACGGTTGGAGTAAGACTAGAAATAATGCCTCTATGGGTCACGGGGTAAAGACCTAACACAGCACCTATAGGAAATCCCGTAAACGCAATATAACTCCCATCAGGACGGATTTTTTGGTCGGCTAAACTCATCGCAGGTAAAGGTGAACCTGAAATCTTCAATATTGCTAAATCATATAATTTCGAAGTAATAACAATTTTTGCTTTTCTTACTTTTGAATTTCTTCCAGAACCAACAAATACAGCCATTTTTTGCAGTAAATTATCATCCAGTTCGGTTGGTAATACATGAGCATTAGTGACGATATATCGGCCATCACCAATAACAAACCCAGTTCCTCGTAATATATTTTGAGGTCTGCTTGTAGGCGTATGAACTCCAATACCAACCACGGAAGGTTTTATCTTTGCAACGACGTCAACAAATTCAGCTTTTGTAGGAGTAATATACGCCAAACTAAAAATTGATAATATAATTAATGCTTTTTTTAACATTGCTTTCTTCCAATTACTGTATTCTACATTCTGTTTTAAATATAATACCTTATTTGAAGTATCTTAAAGCAAAATTTTAAATATCAGCCATAATAAATGTTACCACGGAGAAATAACATGACTGAAAAGATTGTTCCTATACTCGCTGGTGGAGGAACACGTTTACCTGCCCATCTTGGTGTATTACAAGCTTTGAGCAAGCTTCAAATACAATTTGATAATATTGTTGGCGTGTCGGGCGGTAGTATTATTGCTAGCTTATTTGCTTCAGGCATTAGTATAGAGGATATAAAGGATATAGCCCTCACCACTGATTATACTCAATTTACAGGTTTCTCTTTATTTAAACTAATACGTAACGGTGGTTTAAGCTCAGGGGATGTATTTGAAAAGTGGGTGGATGATCATCTACAAGGAAAAACATTTTCTCAAATGGAAATGGAATTACATGTTGTAGCTACTGATGTAAGAAGTGGTAAACCTGTAATTTTTAATAAAGAAAATACACCCAATATGAGAGTATCTAAGGCTGTACGTTTTTCTATGTCTATTCCGCTTGTATTTAGTTTTAAGCCGTTCGGCAAACATCTCATGGTTGATGGCAGTATACTATCTGAAGATGCACTACATAGAAACTGGGCCAAAGATGAAACTCCTGTGATGTGTTTCAGGCTACGAAGTGAGTATGAATATGATGAACCAAAAACTAATCCTTATTTTCCCATAGTTAATTACATAACATTACTGATTCGCACCTTTATGACCACTATTTCTCGTGAATATATTAACGATGCTTTTTGGCATAATACTGTAGTTATAAATACAGGGGAGTGTTCTGGTGTCGATTTTGGTATGACAGATGAACAGAAATTACAACTCTTTGATATTGGTTACCAAACTGCATTAGAAATTGTTCCGATTAAGACAAATACGTCGCCAATTAGTCAGCCAATATTTAGAGCAAAAGAAAATATGACAAATTAAGCTATAATTGACCCTAAACTATGCTATTTTGGTGTTAATAAGTTATGTGGCTGATGTTGCTGTTAAAAAAGTAACTAGTCAGTCACTATTGTATACCTACATATACACCTCGATGATAAAATGGATACTCAATGAACTGGAATAAACGCCTACTCAATACTCCCATTATTGGCGATATAACAAAAAAAATAGTCTCGATGAAAGTGAGCCATGAAGCTTATAATATCGCAGAACACTTCACCCAGTTCCTAGAGCCGCAAGTAGCTGTGAATGATGCTTTAAAGGCCGAAGCTTTTAAAATACGACACAATGTCTATTGTGAAGAACTTGCCTTTGAAGAAGTAAAGGAAGGCGGAGAAGAAAGAGATGAATTCGATGAACAATCTATTTTTTCGCTAATTAAACATAAGCCTTCAAACAATTATACTAGTTGCGTGCGTGTAGTTCGAATCGAGGAAGAAGGACAGCTGTTACCCATTGAAAAGTTTTGCCTCGATTCTATCACCGACGAAACACTTCACCCTAGCCGCTTTAATAGAAAAGAAATTTGTGAAATATCTCGCTTAGCTGTCAAATCTGATTTTAGACGACGTAAAACAGATCAATTTAAAGGCTCTGGAACAGGTGTCATTCAGGAAAGCAATTATTCTGAGGTTGAGTTACGTTGCTTTCCTTTTATTGCCATAGGTTTATATATGGCAGCCGCAAATATGGCAATAGAAACTGGCGTTAGGCATGCTTATGTAATGATGGAGCCACGCTTAGCACGTAGTATGAAATTTGTAGGCATTAAGTTTCAACAACTTGGCGAGCCAATAGATTATCACGGCCTAAGAGCGCCCTACTATATTAACCCTGAGATATTTTTATCAAATTTATCACCTGGTTTTAAAAATCTGTATAAAGCCATTGAACATGATATTTCTCAGCAACTAAAAGAACTAAGCTAATTGCCTTAATTATCACTTTAGGGCAACTAGCATAATTTTAATACACTTTTTATAATAGTTGCTCTGTTAACTTCTGGTGCTTAATTTTTTGCAGTTTAGTTTCTACATTAATTTTTCGTAATAAACTCTTTGCCTGTGCCTTGTCACTGTTTGCTAATAGTATTTCGACAAAGTTAAGTGCAATATCAATATTTTTCATTTTTGATATTTTATACGCCTCTTCTGCTTTAGCTAAGGCTTGTTCTTTCTCACCCGATTTGAACAAAACTTGTGCGTAGGTATCTACAACGTCAGCGACTTCAGGTGATAAATAGTATGCTTTCTTCGCATGTACTAATGCTTTAGAAGATAAATTATTTTCTAAATATAACCAAGATAAATTATTCAATACAATAATATTATTAGGCTGAATTTTGATAAGCTTTTCATATTCCATTATTGCTTTTTTCTGATCACTAAATAAATACAAGTTCGCTAGATTTAAGCTAACGCTCGGCTGTATGCCATTTTTTTGTGAATGTTTTTCAAGTATATTAATGGCGGTTTGTTTTTGATTTGTACCTTCATGTGCTTGAGCCAAAAAAATAACATTCTGACTACTAGGCTTAGCTTGGTATAGCTGTGTTAATTTAGGAACTGCCTCAGAAAACTTCCCCTCTAATAGCAAAATCCGCCCTTCTATACCTGCCTTAATATCTTTATCAAAATCAAATGATGATAATTTTTTTAGTGAGTTTCTTGCTTCCTTTGATTGCTTGCTATTGAGTAAAACCTGCATTTTCACTAAATGAAGTACTAAATTATTAGGATGTTGTTTCATGCTGTTTTTTAATACATTTAAAGCACGACCTGGCACACGTTTAGCTGTCCAATGGTTTACTAATAATAGCACTGGCTCAATATGATACGGGTTGTTTTTACGCCACTTTTCTAAAATCAACAGGGCTTCATTAGTGTTTTTTTGTTTCGAATTTATAGCCAAGATCAACTGCCAATAACGCTTTGGTGTTGTATTGGTAATTTGATAATTATCCAATACACTACGCGCCTGCTTATATTCTTTTAATTGAATCAATGCTTCTGATAATAAAAGGCCATATTTAATCTCTGATACATTATTTTTTTGTGCTGATATCAGTGGTTGTAAAGCTTCTTTATTTTTATGTAATTCGAAATATAATGCTAATACTTTAAGGTTTTCAGGATGAGCAGCAAGCGCTTTTTCTGCTAATTCTTTTGCTTTAGATGAGTTTTTTTGGTAATTAGCAAGCTTTATCATTTCCGTTAAGGCATAGACATTTTTAGGCTCCAAAGATAAACTTTTTTCTAATTCAATCTTTCCTTTCGCTAATTCATTTTGCGCAAATGCAATTGTTGCTTTTAAATTGTAACCACCCGCCTTTGTAGGGTATTCTTTTAGCCATTTATTCGCAATTTCATTAGCTCGAACTAAATCACCCGCTTTAATTGAAGCAAAGGCCAATGCAAGCTCAGCAGAGATTAATTCAGGGTTTTGTTGTAATGCTAATTCTAAATTTTCAATACCTGATGGATCATTCATCATCAGCTTCAAAATCCCTGCTCTAGCACTATGTTTCGCATTTTTTTGAGTACTTTTTTCAGAGCCATCGGTAATGCTTTTGGCTAGCTCCTGTGCTTTTTCATAGGCTCCTCGTTCCAGTAACTCATAACTTAGTGCAGCTAAAAACTGAGAATCTGCTTCATTAGTTGAGTCATAGTCACCCATTGTTTCACTTATATCATCAATCAGTCCAAGCTGTAATTGACTAACTGCAAACATTCTTCGTGCTGCATGGTCAGAGGGTAAATAGCTAATAACATCTTTTAAATGTAAATGGCATTGCTCATAGTTTTTTAAATAAAAGGCACTCGCTCCCGCAACGAGTTTTAAACTAAATGAACTAAAGCCTGAAGACAGTGATGAACTAGAAAAATTACTCGCAGCTTCATAGTCTTTCATTTCAAAGCGAACCATTGCTTTTATATATTGTAAAAAAGCTTGATTAGGTACTTTAACTAACAAGTTATCTGCAATAGCTTCGGCTTTCAAATGCTGTCCATTTTTCAATAAGGCATCTGCAATAAATAACTGTACCTTGCTAGAGCGAGGCTGAAGTGTAAAATACTTTTCAAAACTAGTAACAGCTTGTGAGTAATTTTTATCTACGATGGCAACTTGGCCTTGTAGCATTAACGCATCAGTATTATCAGGTGTTGCCGTTAAAATTCTTCCTACTAAGACAGCAGCACGAGCAGTGTTTTTTTGAGCAAAAGCTAAATATGCATTAGCCAACAAGCTATAACTATCAACTTCAGAAATTGATAACACTTGCTCTACAGTGTCATTGGCAAGTTCTTCGTTATCCAAACGTAAAGCTGCAATTGTTTTGTAAGCTAAAAACTGTGCTTTACTTGCTGAAACTAGCAACTCTGCTTGTTTTGAAAGTGAAAGTATATCGTTATCAGATTCGGTGATCATATACGCTCGTGCGAGCAAAGGCAGCACTTTATTAATATCATAGTTTAACTCTAGAGCGCGCTCCAACTCCTTTTCAGCGCTATAACCATCACCAGAGGCTAAATATACTCGCCCGAGTAAAAATCTCGCTTTAGCATTTTTCAGATCTAACTTAATCGCATTTTTTAATGAGATTACTGCTGATGATTGATCCTTTTCTGCTAAAAGCTTCTCGGCTTGTACTAAATGTGTTTGTGATGTTTCATCAGTTCCACAAGCAGATACAGCCAGAATAACACTGGCACAAACTATAGATTTAACAAATTTCATTTAACTTTCCTGTTGTGAAATCTTTTATTACTCAATATCCCTCTTGAGCACAAAAGACTTTAAATCGTATTTATGAGTTTAATCTTGAATAATGCTTACAACTAGCCCATATGCTGTTTTTTAATTTAATAGTAACGCTAATAATTCTTTCGTTTTAGTTTGCATCAATGAAGTGTCACCTTTAGATTCAACATTAAGGCGAACGACAGGTTCCGTATTACTACTACGTAAATTAAAGCGCCAATTGCCAAATTCCATACTAACACCATCTGTATCATCTATTATTTGTGCGTCAACTTGATAATGTTCATATACGCTGGCAATCGCTCCTTTTGGATCTTTCAGCTTGTTATTAATTTCACCAGAAGAGGGATAAGCTGCAATACGTGCAGCCACTAAACTTGATAAGGGCTGTTTACGTAGACAAATTAACTCTGTAATTAATAACCATGGGATCATACCGCTATCGCAGTAAAAGAAATCTCGAAAATAGTGATGGGCACTCATTTCACCACCATAAATAGCATCTTCATTTCTCATGCGTTCTTTAATAAAAGCATGCCCCGTTTTACTTTGAATAGCTTGACCACCACTTTGTTCAACAATATCAATGGTATTCCAGGTTAAGCGGGGATCATGAATTATTTTTTGTTGCGTAGTCCCTGTACTCTTTGCTTTAGCTAAAAAATTCTCAGCTAGCAGGCCAACAATATAATAGCCTTCAATAAATTCACCTCGTTCATCAAACAAGAAGCAACGATCAAAATCGCCATCCCATGCTATTCCTAAGTCAGCTTTATGCTTAATAACTGCATCACGTGTTGCTGATCGATTCTCAACCAATAAAGGATTTGGAATTCCATTAGGAAAGTTTCCATCAGGTTTATGATGTACTTTGATAAATTCAACAGGTACATTTAACTGTTGAAAGGTAGATTCAATTGCATCTAACGCAGGGCCAGCTGTGCCGTTACCTGCATTGACAACCAATTTCAATGGTCGTTCTAATAAAGAGATATTTTTCGTTTCAATATACGTTAATAAATGTTCTGTATATGACTGTGTTATGTCATAAGAGCTTAGCTGGCCTTTACATTTAACATCACTAAAATTATTTTCTTCTGCTAATGTTTTTATATCAAAAAGCCCCGTATCTCCACTGATAGGTTTTGAATTTTCTCGTACAAGCTTCATCCCGTTATAGTCAATAGGATTATGACTCGCAGTTACCACGATACCGCCATCACAATGTAAGTGGCTAGTTGCAAAATATATATGCTCAGTACCACATAAACCGAGATCTATAACATTACAGCCACCGTCCATTAACCCCTTTGCAAGTGCTAATTTCAGCTCCTCACTTGTGAGTCGCACATCTCCACCCACCACAACTTTTGTTGCTTTGGTATGTTGTGCAAAAGCACGGCCAATGCGATAAGCAATATCCGTATTTAGCTCTTCACCAAGCTTTCCACGAATGTCATAAGCTTTGAAACATGTTAATTCTGTCATTTTTCTACCCTACCATAACGATCTTCAAAGCGAACAATATCATCTTCTCCTAAATAACTACCTGATTGAACCTCAATCATTTCTAATGGTAGCCTGCCTGGATTTTCTAACGCATGTACCACGCCAATAGGAATATATGTAGATTGATTCTCACTCAATAAGAAGGTCTTCTCATCAAGGGTTATTTTTGCTGTACCTGAAACAATAATCCAATGCTCTGCTCTGTGATGATGCATTTGTACAGAAAGTTTAGCACCTGGGTTTACTGTGATGCGCTTTACTTGAAAACGCTCGCCAGTATCAACGCTATCGTATTTCCCCCACGGTCGATAAACCTCACGATGAACTGTACTTTCACTACGCTGCTGAGCCTTCAAATCATTTACAATTTCTTTAACATTTTGGACTTTATTTTTATCAGCAATTAATACCGCATCAGGTGTATCAATCACAACTAAATTATCAACCCCAAGTGTTGCTACCAATTTATTTTGACTATGGATGTAGCTGTTACTTGTATTATGCGCAATCACATCACCTTTAAGAACATTATGCTGTTCATCTTGCTGAGAAACCTCCCAAAGTGCTGAGTATGATCCAACATCACTCCAGCCTGCATCAAGTGGCACAACAACCGCATCTTCAGTTTTTTCCATCACAGCATAATCAATTGACTCTTCTGCACATTGTAAAAATGATTCTCGGTCAGGACGAGTAAAATCAAGGTCTTTATCTATTTTCAACATTGATGTTCTGCAAGCAGATAAAATATCAGGCCTAAATTTTTCTAATTCTTCTATATAGCGACTTGCTTTAAAAAGAAACATACCGCTATTCCACAAGTACTCACCTGAATCTAAATACGCTTGTGCTGTTTTAACATCCGGTTTTTCAACAAATTTTGCCACTTGATATACATCATTTTCTTGCTGAATATCATTATTTTTTTCTGTCTGACAACCTTTTTGAATATAACCATAACCAGTCTCAGCATGTGTTGGAACAATACCAAAAGTAACTAGCTTCCCTTCTGCTGCTGCAGTTGTTGCCACATCTACCGCTTGATGGAATTTTTCAACATCCTTAATAACATGATCAGCGGCTAAAACTAATAACAAGGCGTCATCATTATCAATCAGAGCATTAAGAGCCGCTAATGCCACTGCTGGCGCTGTATTTCGTCCTTTTGGTTCGAGTAAAATAGTTGTTTGAGGACTATTGGTTTGCTTAATCTGCTCTGCCACTAAAAAGCGATGATCTTCATTACAAATAAATACAGGCGCTTGGTGCTGTTTTGGTAAGCGAGCTAACGTGTCTTGCAACATACTTGTATCGTTGACTAACGGTAAAAACTGTTTAGGAAATTGCGCACGAGAAAGTGGCCAAAGACGGGTTCCACTGCCACCACACATGATAACTGGAATAAGATTACGAACGTTCATTAGGGGGTCCATTAAAGAATTTAGCGTATATAGAAGTATCATAAGCTATAGAAAATGCTTCGACAATATTATAAATTCCAGAACCTAATTAAATGAAAGTGATTATCATGATTCAACTGCTGTTAAACTTGTCTTTAAGTTGGCAAAAAAACCACGAAAAGTGTATATTTACCAATAATATTATTTAGTTCAAATGGTTAAGGTAAAGAATGAAACTTACAGTTTTTGGTATTGGTTATGTTGGCTTAGTACAGGCAGCAGTATTAGCATCAGTTGGCCATGATGTGGTTTGTGTTGATGTTGACCAAACAAAAGTTGATGACCTTAAAAAAGGGATAATTCCCATCTATGAACCTGGTTTAACACCTTTAGTCGAGGAGACATACAAAAGCGGTCAACTGAACTTCACGACTGATGCTAAAGCAGGTGTTGAGCACGGTGACATGCAATTCATTGCAGTAGGTACTCCTCCCGATGAAGATGGTTCAGCAGACTTAAAGTATGTGTTATCTGTAGCCGAAACTATCGCAACTCATATGAACTCTCCTAAAATAATAATCAACAAATCAACAGTGCCCGTTGGAACTGCAGATAAAGTCTCTGCAAAAGTTGCCAAAGTACTTGCTTCACGTGTGCTAAATTTAGAGTTTAATGTTGTATCAAACCCTGAGTTTCTAAAAGAAGGTGCTGCAGTTAGCGATTGCATGAAGCCCGATAGAATAATTGTAGGCACCGAAAGTGATTCTGCCAAAGCAGCTATGCGTGAATTATACGCACCATTTAATCGTAATCATGACCGTATGATTTTTATGGATGTACGTTCAGCTGAATTAACTAAATACGCAGCCAATTGTATGTTAGCGACCAAAATAAGCTTCATGAACGAAATGTCTAATTTAGCTGAACTTTTAGGTGCTGATATTGAAGCTGTACGTCATGGGATCGGTTCAGATTCTCGCATTGGCTATCAATTTATTTACCCTGGCTGTGGATATGGTGGTTCATGTTTTCCTAAAGATGTACAAGCGTTAGTACGCACTGCTCATGGCATTGATTATAAACCTGCTCTCTTAGAAGCCGTTGAATCAGTTAATTATGCGCAAAAACAAAAGCTATACCAGAATTTACATAATTATTTTAGTGGTGAATTAGCAGGTAAAACTATCGCCATTTGGGGCTTATCATTTAAACCACAAACAGATGATATGCGTGAAGCATCTGCGATGGTACTAATGGAGTCATTATGGCAAGCTGGTGCAAAAGTACAAGCCTATGATCCAGAAGCAATGGAAGAATGCCAGCGTATATATGGACACCGAGATGATTTATCATTAGTTGGCACCAAGGAGTCGGCATTAAATGGAGCCGATGCTCTAGTTATTTGTACTGAATGGAGCCAATTTAGAGCACCTGATTTTGAACTGATAGCCAAAACATTAGCGCACAAAGTTATCATTGATGGACGTAACTTGTATGATCCTGTATTACTTAAAGAAAAAGGTTTCGCTTATTATGGCATTGGTCGTGGTGAGAGCATTCAAAAAAAATAATAATACTGAGCGACATTGTGGTATTGAATTATTAGCGATGAGCAAATAAATGCTATCATCGAAAAATTATTATTAAGAATCAGAACTAACTTCCTGCTTGGAAGAGTCTTCGATTACATAATGAATTAAATATAGTAGGACATAAATGAAATTTTTAGTAACAGGTGCTGCCGGCTTTATTGGTTTTCATGTAATACAGCGATTATGCGACCAAGGCCATGAGGTTATTGGCATTGACAATCTGAATGACTATTATGATGTAAATCTTAAATTAGCGCGCTTAAATTGTTTAAAAGATTGCTCTTTATTTACCTTTATCAAACTTGATTTAGCTGATCGAGAAAGCATCGCCCAGTTATTTTCAAAAGAGAAATTCGAGCGAGTAATACATTTAGCCGCGCAAGCAGGTGTTCGCTACTCTATAGATAATCCGATGGCCTATGCTGATTCAAATTTAATTGGCCACTTAACCATATTAGAAGGTTGTCGTCACAATAATGTACAGCATTTAGTCTATGCATCATCAAGTTCAGTTTATGGGTTAAATAGCAAAGTTCCCTTTGCTACCTCTGATACTGTAGATCATCCTATCTCGCTTTATGCTGCCACTAAAAAGTCTAATGAGTTAATGTCACATACTTATTCTCATTTGTATAATATTCCCACTACAGGACTTAGGTTCTTTACTGTTTATGGCCCTTGGGGTCGCCCAGATATGGCATTATTTAAATTTACCAAAGCAATAGAGAATGGTGAAACTATCGATGTTTATAATAATGGTGATATGCGCAGAGACTTCACTTATATCGATGACATTGTCGAAGGTATCCTAAGAATTCAAGATATCATTCCCCAAAAGGATAACAATTGGTCTGTTGAAAAAAGTTCCGCAGCAACAAGTTCCGCCCCCTATAAAATTTTTAATGTTGGTAATGGTAATCCAGTCAAACTTCTCAATTTTATTCAGTCTTTAGAGAAATCTCTAGGGGTTACCGCCAATAAGAATTTAATGCCGATGCAACCTGGCGATGTTTATCAAACATATGCTGATGTTGACGATCTATTTGCTGTTACTAAATATAAGCCAACAATGAATGTAGAAAAAGGGGTGGAAAATTTCGTACAGTGGTATAAGGATTTTTATCAATAAATAGGATAATTAACTAAGGACGATATATGTTTGATTACAATAAAGCTTTTTCACGAAATATTGGCTGGGTTACAGAAGAAGAGCAACAGATATTAAGAAATAAGAACGTTGCCATTGCTGGTGCCGGTGGAGTCGGAGGCATTCATTTAGTAACGTTAGCTCGTTTAGGTGTTGAAAACTTTAACATTGCTGATTTTGATGACTTTGAAGTACATAATTTTAATCGCCAATCTGGTGCTTTTATGTCTACTCTTGGTGAGCAAAAAGTTGATGTAATGGAGCGCATGGCTAAGGATATTAACCCTGATGCCAAGATAATTTCCTTTCAAGAAGGAGTATTTGAACATAACGTTGATGAATTTTTAGAAGGTATTGATTTGTATGTTGATGCCCTAGACTTCTTCGCATTATCCGCACGTAAAGTAATTTTTGAAAAATGCCGAGTAAAAAACATTCCCATAATTACCGCAGCTCCTTTAGGTATGGGCTGTGCGTTACTTTGTTTTATGCCTGGTAAAATGACTTTTGAGGAATATTTTCGTTTTGAAGATAAAAAAACAGAAGACGATCAACTGATTCAGTTTCTTATAGGCTTATCACCTGCAATGTTACAACGTCCTTATTTAGTAGATGAGAGTCGAGTTAGTTTTATTGAAAAACGAGGGCCTTCTACAGCAATGGCTGTCAGTTTATGTGCAGGTGTGGCTGAAACTTATGCCTTAAAAATATTACTTAACCGTGGAGAGGTGCTTGCAGCACCCTACGGGCTTCATTTTGATGCATACCGTAACAAGTTGAAAAAGACATGGAGACCTTTTGGTAATAGAGGGCTCCTTCCTAGAATTATGTTCAAAATAGCTAGAAAAATTGTTTTAGCGCCAACTCCAAAATTAAAAAACAATGATGATTTAAAGCCTATTGAGGAAATTTTTGAATACGCAAAATGGGCCCCTAGTGGTGATAATATTCAACCACAACGTATTGAAGTGCTTAGTGATTTAACCTGCAATATACATGGGTTTGATACACGCGATCATGTCGTTTATGACTTACAAGGTAATGCGAGTAAATTGGCACTTGGTTGCTTCATCGAGAACTGCAAAATAGCAGCGCAATCATTAAATTATCAATTAGACATTCATCTAACCATAAATAAATTTGGTAAGGCTCCCGAAGATGAGGGGTACAGCAAATACCCAACTTTCGCACTGACACTTACACCAGCTACAGAGGCTTTGCCTCCTCATTCTCTTTTCCCATATATAAAAACACGTTGCGTTCAGCGTAAACGTATGGGAACTAAAAGACTCTCATCAATTGAGAAGCAAAAACTCACTAATATTTTACCTGAAGGCTTTTCAGTAATCTGGAAAGAATCATTCTCCGAGCGCTGGACCGTAGCTAAATTTATGTATGGGAATTCCACTACGCGTCTAAGTATGAAGGAAGGCTATGATGTTCACTCTAAAATAATGGAGTTTACGCCTATCAGTCAAGACACTAGCGTAGAAAAGAATTGTAATTCAACCTTTAGTAAAGATAAATTACCTGCAAAATCATTAGGTATCGACCCAATAACTATCGCATTAACGAAGTGGTCGTTAAAAAGTTGGTCACGATTTCGCTTTTTAGACAAATATCTAGCAGGCACAATTGCGCCAAAATTATTATTGGATTTTTCAACCTCCATAAAAAGCTGCGCACATTTTATTATCGTTGCTGATGAAGAACCAAAATCACTCGATGATTACTTAGCTGCTGGTGCTGCTATTCAACGTTTTTGGTTGCAAGCAACTCAGCTACAACTTGGTTTTCAACCAGAACAAACACCTGTAATATTTTCAGAGTATTTACGTAATAATATTGATTTTAGCACTGAAGAATTCACAAAAAAGAATGTTATTGCTATTGATAAAGACTTTAAAAAACTTATTGGAGAAGAAAATGTTAAACGTGCAGTATTTATGGGGCGAATTGGTCGAAGTACTACACCTACAAGTAGATCTGTTAGACTAAGTCTTAATGAGTTACGTTATGAAAAAGACTCATAAATAAGCTCCATTTATACTTAATTATCTTTATTGCATGCTTTTATAATTAAGCCATGCAATAAAGATAGTTGTTGATTGTATTTAATCTTTTGGTAATGATATGCCCGTTTTATTTCATGATCTCATCCAATATAGCTCTGTAAATTATCCTAATTCAATTGCTTTAACTCTTAAAGATCACAAGTTAAGCTACCAAGAGCTGCAAAAAAATGCATCATCTATCACAAACAGTTTAAAAGCTTTAAATATAGAGCAGTTTGATCGTGTCGGCATCTATTTACCTAAAACATTTGAAGCTGTTAGCTCTTTCATTGGCATAAGCCAGGCTGGAGGAGTTTTTGTACCAGTAAACCCTGTTTTAAAGTCACCGCAAGTCACACACATCATTGAAGATTGTAGTATTAAAATACTCATCACCAATAGCGCTCGTTTATTAGCTATTACACATAGCGCTAAATTACCTATGAGTTTAACACATATTATTGTTGTAGACGGAGTTGAAGACTCGACATTTAATAAAACTTTAATTTTATCATGGTCGAGCTTCTTATCTACTCAATCAAAAGGCAAAGGGGTAGCCAAAGGAACAGGAAATGATATTGCAGCTATCTTATATACTTCTGGCTCAACAGGAAAACCTAAAGGAGTTGTACTTTCTCACCGTAACCTAGTAGAAGGAGCTAAGTCAGTTGCCAAATACTTGCACAATTCCCGCGAAGATAACATTATGGCTCTATTACCATTGAGTTTTGATTACGGTCTTAGTCAGTTAACAACAAGCTTTTTAGTTGGAGCAAATTGTATTTTATTTGATTACCTTTTAGCTTCTGATATTCCCAAAGCTATTACTAAACATAATGTAACTGGGCTTGCAGCAGTGCCAACCTTATGGGCTAAACTTTGTAATATCAAGTGGCCTAAAGAAGCTAGTAACTCTATTAGATACTTCACGAACTCCGGTGGAGCAATGACATCAGATACTTTAGCTAAACTCAGAAAAATTATGCCTCTCGCAGATCCATACTTAATGTATGGGCTAACCGAAGCTTTTCGCTCAACCTATTTACACCCTAGCGAAATAGACAAAAAAGTTGGTTCTATTGGCAAGGCTATTCCCAATGCTGAAGTCTTAGTTTTAAAAAGTGATGGTACAGAATGTAAATCAGGTGAAATTGGTGAACTAGTTCACAAGGGTCCTTTAGTTAGTTTAGGTTATTGGAATAAGCCAATAGAAACAGCAAAGCACTTCAAAAATGCCCCAAAAAAACCAACAGAAATAATACCAACAGAACTAGCTGTATGGTCAGGAGATTATGTTAAAAAAGACAATGATGGATATATTTACTTTGTTGCCAGACACGATGATATGATTAAGTCTTCTGGCTATCGATTAAGTCCCCTTGAGGTAGAAGAAGCTTTATTTCAACATAGTGCAGTTTTAGATTGTGCCGTTATCGGTGTACCGCATAGCTCATTGGGACAAGCTATTTTAGCCATTGTAAATTCAGATACCCTGGGTGATGAGTTAAACACAATACACTCCATTCAGGTGCATTGTCAAAAATGTTTACCTACTTACATGTACCCCAAAAAAATAATTATAGTAAAAGACATGCCCTATAATTCAAACGGTAAGGTAGATAGAAATCTTCTTAAGCAAAGTTACGCTAATTATATAATGGAATGAATTATAATGAATAAAGAACATACTGTTATGGATCAATTTCAACAACAAGATAATCAGCTAATAATCGGAGGAAAATCACTTTCTCAAATAGAATTACTTGTCGGTAGAACACCTTACTATGCCTATGATAAACAAGTTATACAACACACCATCAACCAACTAAATCAAAAATTACCAAGCCAGATAAAGCTACATTATGCAATTAAAGCAAATCCTCTTCCGGCTATTGTTCATTTTATTAAACCTTTAGTTTCTGGGTTTGATGTTGCTTCAAAAAATGAAATGCTTCTTGCTCTACAAACAGGTATCGAACCAGAGGAAATAAGCTTTGCTGGACCCGGTAAAACAAGTGATGATATTCAAGCTTCTATCATTGCTGGTATTACTCTGCATGTTGAATCTGAAAATGAAATTAAGAAAATAATACACTTTAGTAAAAGCCTTAAGATTAAAGCTAATATTGCAATTAGAGTAAATCCTATTTTTGAGTTAAAAGCTTCAGGTATGAAGATGTCTGGAGGCTCTAAACCATTTGGTATAGATGAAGAGCGACTGCCAAACATACTTAAGCATTTAAATTATGAGACAATTAATTTCAGAGGATTCCATATTTTTGCTGGCTCTCAAAGCTTAAGCCATGATGCTATTATTGAAATGCATAATAAAACATTTGAATTAATTCAGAAGCTTATCGAACTAACGCCTATTAACATTCAGTATATTAATATTGGTGGAGGATTTGGTATCCCATATTTTCCAGGAGATACCAGACTAAATATAAATGCAATTTGTAAAAACCTGTCAATTCTGCTTGAACAAGCGACTAATTTAGAATCAATTGATCTAATTTTAGAGCTCGGCCGCTATATTGTAGGAGAATCTGGCATATACGTCACAAAAATAACAGATAAAAAGATCTCTCGCGATAAAACATATTTAGTATGTGATGGGGGACTACATCACCATCTATCAAATTCAGGAAATTTTGGCCAAATTATTCGAAAAAATTATCCTGTCACTATAGGTAATAGATTACAGGCATCTCCAGTCAGCAATCAGCAAATAGTTAATATTGTTGGCCCCTTATGTACTCCATTGGATATTCTAGCCCAAGAGGTATTGTTACCTATGGCTGTGGAGGGTGATTTTGTTGTGGTATATCAATCTGGTGCCTATGGCGCTTCTGCTAGTCCAAAAGACTTTTTAAGTCAGCCAAGTGTTTTAGAAATATTACTTTAGCACTGTTCTGAGTTCTACCGTCTTAGTACTGACAAGTAATCTTATAAAGCTGAATCTTGGACAATAAAAAGCCCCGCAATGCGAGGCTTTTACTAATAGACTATATGCTGTCTCTTATACACATCTCCGAGCCCACGAGACGTAG